>UMGW01023458.1_pt1 | contig 149049 bp, 140 predicted proteins | sample 1965371 | NCBI WGS metagenome assembly UMGW01 (sample SAMEA4836082, study PRJEB28245) | human gut metagenome | biome: gut microbiome; material: fecal sample | place: Denmark | collected 2008
TTGTTTCTACTATTCATAGCGGAATTTACTTTTTCAATTAACAAATCCATCAATTTTAGATTTTTTTCCTTGACTAAATTGTTACTTTTTAGTATAATTTTGTAGCAGGTAAAATCGCAGCAGTAATTAAATCAATTTAGACAATATCCAATCCCTATAGGAGGCATTAAGTAATCTCGGCTGCTTTAGGTGAAAGATGGTAATTGTGATATCCTAAATTTTTAATTATATCGATTCATTTACCTCTAAAATTAGACATATAGGAGGAAAAAATTATGTCACGTTATACAGGACCAAGCTGGAAAATTTCTCGTCGTCTTGGTTATTCAATCAGCGAAACTGGTAAAGAAATTGCTAAAAGAAACTATGCACCAGGTCAACATGGTCAAAACAGAACAAAATTAAAGGAATATGGAATTCAACAACAAGAAAAGCAAAGAGTAAGATATACTTATGGTATGTCTGAAAAGCAATTCCGTAAGGTATTTGCAGAAGCTTCTAAGATGTCTGGTAAGACTGGCGAAAACTTCTTAAAGTTATTAGAGTGCCGTCTTGATAACATCGTTTATCGTTTAGGATTTGCACGTACTCGTGCACAAGCTCGTCAATTAGTTAACCATGGTCACATTCTAGTTGATGGTAAGAAGGTAGACATTCCTTCATACAGATTAAGTGCTGGTCAAAAGGTATCTTTAACAGATGCTGCTAAGAAGTTCGTTATCGTTACTTCTGCTTTAGAGGCTACTGTTTCTCGTCCTGAGTATGTATCATACGATGAAAATTCATTCACTGGTTCTCTTGTTAGAGTTCCTGAAAGAGATGAATTCTTAAAGGATATCAACGAACAACTTATCGTCGAATTCTACAATAGATAATCATTTAGATTTAAAAGGCTTAAAACTTTATGTTTTAGGTCTTTTTTTATATTTAAAGATAATTAACGTATTCATTTATAAAAACTTAATATATTAAACTTTAAATTTTAGAATTTATTTTTACATTTTGACTAAAAATATATTTGGTGATTATATGAAAGAAAAATACAAGTTTGAAGGTACAATGATGGACGAAAGACTAATAGGAGAATATAAGGATGAAATAAAATACGAGCTTGCGGATAGCTTAGGAATTGAGCTTGCACCCGATGCAGTTGTTGGTATTTCTAAAGAGCAGGATTTAATTAAAAAAACAAGAGCCAAAATAGATAAATAAAAGATAAAATAAATAGTATCATGTTTGGCTTTTTAATCAAGTTATGCTATAATAACTCTAGAATATATTTTTGGAGTTGATAAAATGAAAATTCAAGAATCTGCTGAAAATTATCTTGAAAGTATTTTAAAGTTAAGTGAGCAAATGCCACGTGTTCGTTCTATCGATATTGTAAATGAACTAGGCTTCTCTAAGCCAAGTGTTAGTATCGCGATGAAAAACCTAAAAGAAAATGGCTATATTACAATTAATGCCAATGGTTCAATCGAATTAACTGATAAAGGATATGAAATTGCCAGTAAAACCTATGATAAAGAAAAGCTAATCACAAAGCTTCTTACATCATTTGGTGTTTCTCATGAGCAAGCTCAAATTGATGCCTGTAGAATTGAACATATTATTTCCGAAGAATCTGTTCATTGTATTAAAAGGTATTTAAAAGAGGAAAACTAAAATGATTAAGCTTGCTAAAAATAACCCTATTATTAAGGATATCAAAGAGCTTCAGAAAAAAACAGTTAATGATCTTGTTTATGTAGATGACTTATCAAGTATAAAAACAATCGAAGGTACCAACAACGTAATTGATACCTTCATTTATTGTGATGAGCTTCAATACCACGATGACACAAAAAAATTAATTGACGCTTTAATAAAAAAAGCCCATCATTCTTATACTATTTCCAAACAAACATATGAATACCTAAGGCAAAAAGAAAATACTGCAGGATTAATTTGCACAGTCTTATTTAAAAATCACATTCTAGACGATTTTAAAAATAAAGAATTTATTGTTGTTTGTGATCGTCTTGAAATACCAGGAAATATCGGTACAATTTATCGAACGATGGATGCGACAAAAGCTGAAGCTATGATTTTAGTTGACGCGGTTGTAAAACCCCAAAGTGCAAAGCTAGCCCTTGCGTCAAGAGGTGCTAACTTCCTGCTCCCTACTGCTTCTTTAAGTTATGAAGAAACAATTAAATGGCTTTTAGAAAATAATTATACGATTTTTTTAGGAGAACCTAATTTAGGTAAATCCTACCGTGAATATAATTATCAAGGAAAGATAGCTATTGTAGTTGGTTCTGAAAGATTTGGAATTAATCCTGATTGGTATAATCACAAACATGAAAAAGTATTTATACCTATGTATGGCTCTAATAATAGCTTAAATGTCGGTGTTGCAGCCTCAATTTTAATTTATGAAGCAACGATGCGTCGCCAAAAAAAATAAACTCGGATTTTCTCCGAGTTTTTTATTTTTTAGAATCATTAAGAGCTCTTAAGGTTTCATTACACATTGTAATAAACTTATTAGGATCTAAGGCTGCTCCCCCAACAAGAGCGCCATCTATATTTGGTTTAGAAAGTAATTCATAGCAATTAGAAGGATTAACTGACCCACCATAACAAATACGAATTTCTTCAGCTTCTTTAGAAGAATACAAGTCACCTATTATTTTTCTAATTAACCCACATTTTTGGTCAGCTAAATTGCTTGGCGCAGATTTTCCTGTACCAATTGCCCATATGGGCTCATATGCTAAAATAACCTTCGAAACATATTTAGCTTTTACCCCTTTAAATGCAGTTTTAACCTGTTCTCTTAATATATAATCTGTATCTGCATGTTCAAATTGTTCTTCCGTTTCACCAAGACATACAATAGGAATAAGACCATGATTTATAGCTGCAATAAGCTTTAAATTGACGTCTTCTTCAGTCTCATTGTTATATCTTCTTCTTTCACTATGACCAATTATAACATACGTTACACCAGTTGAAACAAGCATATTAGGAGATATCTCTCCCGTATATGCTCCCTCATCAGCATAATGCATATTTTGTGCACCAATTCTGATATTTTCACCCTGTCTTTTTACAAGACTTCTCAAATGAATTGCTGGAGCGCAAATAATAGTTTCAATGATATCTTTGCTAGGAACGGCATCGTTTACGGCATAGATGAATTGTAAAGCCTCATCACGTGTCTTAAACATCTTCCAGTTCGCAGCCACTACTGGCTTTCGCATAGACACACGCTCCTTCCGTTTATTTTTCTAATAATTCTGCAATTTCATTAATAGCTTCTTCAGCATGATCTCCTGTTGCAACAATTGTTACATTTTCACCTTGTGGAATAGCAAGAGACATTAATCCTAAAATAGATTTAACATCTACAACCTTATCGTGATAGTAAAGATTGATGTCAACAGAGTACTTTGAAGCAGCTTGGACAACCTTAGCAGCTAAGCTAGCATGTAGTCCTACTGTACTTTTTACTAAAATTTTCTTTTCCATTTTTCTCAGTTCCTTTCCATTTTAATTACTTATCATTAACACAAGCAATACCAGGAAGAGTCTTACCTTCTAGGTATTCAAGAGAAGCTCCACCACCTGTTGAAATGTGAGAGAACTTATTCTTATATCCAAATTGAATTGCAGCTGCAGCTGAATCGCCACCACCTACAATGGTATTTGCATCATGAAGGTTAGCAATAGCATCACATACACCGATTGTACCATGAGCAAAGTTAGGCATTTCAAATACACCCATAGGTCCATTCCATACAACAGTCTTAGCTGTCTTAATGATTTCTGCAAATTCCTCTACAGACTTTTGACCAATATCTAGACCCATTTCATCTGAGGCGATATCATCAACACTTACAGTCTTAAATGGAGCATCATTTGAAAATTCCTTTGCAACTACAGTATCAACAGGAAGAACAATCTTACCGTTTGCCTTTTTTAAAAGCTCAGATGCAAGTTCTACCTTGTCATCCTCACACTTAGACTTTCCAACATTTTTTCCTAAAGCCTTTAAGAAAGTAAACATCATACCTCCACCGATAATTAATTTATCAGCCTTTTCAAGTAAAGCAGATATTACTTCAATCTTATCTGATACCTTAGAACCACCAAGAATGGCTACATATGGTCTTTGAGGATTATCAACAGCTCCGCCAATAAACTTAATTTCCTTTTCAAGTAAGAAACCAGCAGCTGTTTCACTAATATGAGCAGCAATACCTACGTTTGATGCAGCGGCTCTATGAGCTGTACCGAAAGCATCATTTACGAATACATCACCTAAAGATGCCCAATAAGCACCAAGTTCAGGATCATTCTTAGATTCCTTCTTTCCGTCTAAATCCTCATAACGAGTATTTTCAAACATAACGATTTCGCCATTTTCCATATTAGCAATGGCATCCTCTAATGCTTTACCACGAGTAACAGGAACAAACTTAACATTAATTCCAATTAACTCTTGAAGACGCTTAGCAACAGGAGCTAAAGTGTTCTTTGCTAAATCAGCCTCTACCTTAATACGTCCTAGGTGTGAAAATACAATTGCCTTTCCACCATTTTCTACTACATATTTAATTGTTGGCAATGCTTCACGAATACGGTTATCATCAGTAATGACACCATCCTTCATAGGAACATTAAAATCAACTCTAATTAATACCTTTTTACCTTTTACATTTAAGTCTGTAATAACTTTCTTAGCCATTTTATTACCTCCATTACGATTAATGACCTTACAATATTATTATACCATTTGTATTATCTAATGACAATTAGAAATCGGTTACATATATTTTTTAAAAAATGTCATCCAAAGCTGGATGACACTATTATTATAAATCAGCAATGTTAATTTCAGTTTCGCAGTCAAAGAAATGACACTTATTCATATCAAATACAAGTTTAACATCTAAGTCAAATGTTAAATCTGAACGAGATTGTACTGACGCAATTAAGCCGCATCCACCAACCTCAGTGTAAATGTTAGTCTCTGCTCCTAAAAGCTCAGAGATTTTAACCTTACAATCAACAACCGCATTAGGGTATGTTTCAAACATAATTGGGTCACGTTCATCATGAATATTTTCAGGACGAATTCCTAAGAATATCTTTTTTCCAATAAAGTTTTTATCCTTTAGTAATTGAAGCTTTCCTTGAGGAATTTCAATCTTAACGTTTTCCTTAGAAGTTGTAAAAATACCATTCTCTGATGCAGTACCTTCAATAAAGTTCATAGGAGGAGTTCCAATGAATCCACCAACGAATACATTATGAGGGTGTGAATAAATTTCCTTTGGTGTACCAACTTGTTGAATACGACCATCTTTCATACAAACAATTCTTGATGCCATTGTCATAGCTTCAATTTGGTCATGTGTTACATAAATAGTTGTAGCATTTAAACGACGATGAAGTTTAATAAGCTCTCCACGTGTAGAAACACGAAGCTTAGCATCTAGGTTAGAAAGAGGCTCATCCATTAAGAATACCTTAGCATCACGAACGATAGCACGACCTAAGGCAACACGTTGACATTGACCACCTGATAATTGTCTTGGCTTACGTTCAAGATAAGGTGTAAGACCCAAAATTTCAGCAGCTTGCTTAACCTTTTCTTTGATTACATCACGATCAATACGACGAAGACGAAGACCAAATGCCATATTTTCATAAACTGACATATGAGGATAAAGAGCGTAGCTTTGGAATACCATCGCAATATCACGATCCTTAGGTGATACGTCATTTACCATTCTATCATCAATCCATAATTCACCGGCTGAAATATCCTCAAGACCAGCGATCATACGAAGTGTTGTTGACTTTCCACATCCAGATGGACCTACGAAGCAAATAAATTCCTTATCTTTAATTTCAAGATTGAAATCAAAAACAGCTTGAGTTCCATTAGGATAAATTTTATTAATATTTTTTAAGCTTAATGTAGCCATAATATAAATCCTCCTGTAATTAATACACCCATATTATAGCAAATCATTTTTTAAAAAAGAATGTACAAACTGCACATTCTTTAAATTTATTCTCCTTTTATCATACTATAAATAATATAAGCGTCCTTAAATCTTCTTAAATCATAGCCTGTTTTTTTATAGAATTTATCAAGCTTATTAATTAAGGTATTTCTATGCACATATAAATCAGCTGAAGTTTTTAAAATGTTTAAGTCATTATTAATAAATGTATTAATAATATTATTCATTTCTATATCATTAAAATATTCCCCTAAAAGTTCTTTTTTTAAGGATAAATCATTTAAGCAAATAGCCTCATCAATTAATTCCCACTCATGATATATTTCTTTTTTCTTTGCCAAGATAAAATACTTATAAATCATTTCATAATTATCTTTAATCGATGCTTCTTCTATTTTTTTCGAAATATAACATTTAAAAAATGTATTTAAATCAAACATATAGGCTTTAATCGCTTCTTCAAACATTAATTCTTCATAATCATTATAAGGATATATAATAACATCATTATATAGTATAGGCTTAACCGGCCCAATCAATGAAAAGATAAGCGATGAAAGCTCATCGCTTGTATCTTTTTTTAAATATAAAAAATACTTATTCATCATCATCACTATCATTCAGATTGTTTTCATCATCTGAATCGTCATCTACAATTTCTGCGTCCTTTATTTCTTCTTTATTTGTATTAAATCGACTATTATTTTCATATAAATGACTACTCATATAAGGACTATATTCGTTTCCATTTTCCTGATTTAAAGCGGCTTCATCGTATCTTACCATTCTTGTTGATGACAATCTATCTCCTACTGAAATATGATCCCTTGTAATATAAATAACATTTATAATAAATGCTATGAAACAACAAATATTTAAAATATTATATAATCCAAATCCTACTAAATCTCTTAATACTAACGTTCCCATCGTAGGGTCTTCACCCTCAAGACTTTCGACCTTAATTTTCATAAGCATTCGGCCAACGGTTTGTTTAGACCAATAATAACCTAATATATCATAATATAAGACGATTATTATCAAATAGCTCAAGAATGAAACTATAGATGATGTAAGAGTATACTTCATACTTGCAGATACATAACTTCTACAGTCCTCAACACTATTAATGACCATACTAGAAAAATCAGAATCATATCTAGCACACGTATTTTTTACTGTTTCATCATCAACTAAATAATACACATATAAAGCTACTTGTTCATCATTAATATCAGTGGTTAGATTTGAATTTCCTGTGGGAGAAAGCTTATTATTTATCATTTCAACTAAAACAGGTTTAACGTGAGGGTCGATTTTTTCAAATTGAGGTTCTTTTACTCTAAAAACAACCAAAAGTAAAAGCGAAAGCAAAAATGTAACAAAACCAATAATAATTGTATCAATTAAAAATGCAACAAATCTTTGACTAGGATTTGCAAGTGTCTTCATATAAAACCACCAACCTTTGTCAAAATTATAGCATAAAATTATCTATTATACAAACGCATCTTATTTAAGTTTATTATTAAATTTAAGCACATCTAAATTAATGCTATTTTTCTTTCTCAATCTAAAAAAATGATCCTTTTTATTTTTTTGCACAAGTTCTTTTATAATTTTTTCAAAATCATCAAACATATAATAAGATAAACTACCCGGTATTGTATTAATCTCATTTAAATATATCTTACTGTCCTTATAAAAGAAATCAATTCTTACAATATCCTTTGCTCCTATTACCTTATAAGCTAAGGACCCAATTTCAAAAATTCTTTTAATAAGCTCATTATCATCTAAAAATAAATGGGAATATAATTTATGATTTGATAAATATTTTTCCTTGAAATCAAATATATCATCAGTGTAATTTATAAGTTCAACCTTAGACATTTTAATACTTCCATCATCATAAAAGGCCGCTGAGAATTCCTGCATATCTTCTAAATACTCCTCAATAATAAGTTCACTATCATATTTTAATGCCTTAAGTGATTTCTTTATCAATTCATCTTCATCTTTACATACACTTATTCCTAAAGACGATCCACACCTTTTAGGCTTTACAATAACCGGATAAGGAATCTCAACTAAATCATAAGGCTTATAGCTCTGTTTTTTAACTTGTAAAATTCCTTCGCTATTTAACATTTTATAGCATAGCCATTTATCCATTGCCACAACGCCAGGATAAACACCACTACCCAAATAAGGTATTTCATATAAATCTAGAATAGCACCAATTGTATCTTCTATTCCATAACCATGATTTGCAAGAATAATAAAATCAATTTTTTCAGCTGCCAATGCTTTTTTATTTAATAAAATTCTTTTTCCTTTTTTATTAATAATTTTATCCATTGATGGCTTTTTAAAATAATATAATTCATTTTTAGAATCTAAATATAAAAATTTTACATCCGAGATTCTATGATACAAAGCCATTGCACTTACAATGGAAATTTCATGCTCGCTTGATGAACCACCACAAAGTAAACCAATCATTAAATCACCATTATAAAAATATGCTAAAGTTTATTATTTATTATAAATAAATATCGGGTACGTCATTTTCAATCAAAACAGCCTCATTATTAAAGCTTAACATAAGTCTTGCTTCATCTACACTTCTAACATAGGAATGGTTTATTTCAATTAAATCATATAAAATTTTACTAGTAGAAAGCTTCACTATATAAGCATAATCACATATTTCATTTATTCTTTTTGCATATTTTAAATATAAATTTGGTAACAGCTTTTTACATTCAACAAAACCAGGTGTAATAATTATTTTCTTCTTATTATAATGTTTTAACTGTTCTAAAGCTTTAAGAGCTCCTTTTAAATTGGAATTAAATGAATCATCTATAATAATACTATTTCCGATTTCTAATATTCTTTGTCTAGAGGCTGGTCTTTTAATATTTTCAAGTCTAAAAATCAGTTGGTTATAATCAATTTTATATAAAACTCCTAAAATAATTCCAGGCATCATATTGGAAATATCAATTTCATCATAACCATTATTTTTAAATTTAAAAACGAACTCATTATAAGCATAGATATTTACATAATCCTCTAAAATTTGATAACTAAAATCAGCATTTTTACCATAGCTTATAAGATATGAAGTTCCATTATAGCTATAATTTCTTAAATATTCATTATCATAATTTAAAATCGCAATTCCTTTTTCACCAAGTCCATCTATAATCGACATTTTTTCCTTAATAATATTAGAAATATTTTTAAACGAATCCAAATGCATTGGTCCAATTCCCGTTACGACTGCGATATTAGGAAAAAAAGCACTAGTAAGCTTTTTAATATCATTAATATGATTGCTTCCCATTTCTAATATTAAGGCATTATAATACTTTAAATTGTGATTATTAAGTTCTAAAGAAATACCATTTAAAGTATTATAGGAGGCCTTAGTAGCCAAAGGTGTTATGTCGTCTAAAATTTGCGACATAAAATATTTAGTTGTTGTTTTGGCAAATGAACCTGTAATTCCAATTACATCATGATTAAATTCTTTTCTTTTTAAGATTGCTTTCTTTAAATAATAATGACTTATTTTCCGTTCAATTAGATTACTTATAAAAAAAGGAATACATAAGATAAAAATAAATAAATAGCTTATACATAAATAAGAATTGATATATAAAAAAGGTATCATAATTATAAATAATCTAATAATTCTTTTAGTAAATTTAAGCTTTATTCGTAATTTAGAATATAAATATAGTAAATAAACTAATATTAAAAAAGCCATAATCAAAGAAATATAACCACTAATAAAATAGATAAGATACACCATTAATATTAATAATTCTAAGTAAAAATGGCGAATAAAATAATTAAGATATTCCTTAATATGATAATGCGCTTGCTGATAGATAGTTATAATTAAAGGAAGGTATGAAAGCGATAAGACAAGTGATATAAAGCTAAGCATAGTTTTCAATCACCTTACTAAGCAAAATTGTTTCCTTAAGATAAGCAAAATGATTTCCTTTTATTTCAATTAATCCAGACCCATGCATTTTTCTTTTACCATAATAAGCTACTCTTTTAGGTACAACCTTATCATTATTAGCATAAATAATTAAAACCTTATTACCATCAATATTTTTAAATGATATTTTTTTCATATCACTAAATACATTATTCATCGTTTGTCTCATTAAGGGGGATGCATTTTTATAATCAGCAGAAGGCTTTGATATTTTAAATAGCTTATTAGCTAAAAGCTTAACCCTTGTTTTTAAAGTTCTATAATCATAAATAGGGGTTGAAATTAAAATTATTTTATAATGATAAAGCTCTGCCATTTTAAGGGCAATCCTTCCCCCAAACGAATGACCAATGATTAAAGGATTATCTATTTTCATATTTATAATAAAATCGTTTATTGATTTAGCATAATCATTTAAATTAAAAGCCCTTTCTAGCTTAGATTCCCCAAAGCCAGGTAAATCTAGCAAATAAGACTTGAAATTAGAATCTAGATGAGAAGCTAAGGCTTTAAAGCAGTGATGAGAGCCACCAAAGCCATGAAGGAACACAATTTCCTTCTTACCACTACCTAAGGTATCATAAAAAAGATTATTAATCGTCACCGTACCACCTAATTTAATATATGCCTAAGATAAAAAAATAGTCCCATTTTTGGGACTAATATACTAATCGATAAATTCCATTTCATAAGAAAAAAGATATTCTTCACCTGGTTTTAAACTATTAATTCCTTCTTTCTTAGATAACTCCAAATTAGGATTTTCAAAATCAGGAAGTCCATCCCATGGTTCAATACAAACAAAATCACCAGCATTAGGCTTACTCCAAATAGATAAATACTTAGAATGAAATCTAAAGCTAATTCTTCTTCCATCCTTTCTTTTTAAAGTCAAATGATTGAAGTTATTATCACAAATTAAGGTTTTATATTTTCTAAAGAAATCCTTATCAACCTCTATTTTTTCCACCTCACCCAATGTCTTTTTTCTAGTAATAAAGAATCCATCATCATTAAGCTCATAATAAGTGATTAATGTTTTCTTATCAAAAAGAACATAATTTCCTTTAGTATCATTATCTTCATAATTAACTCTTATAGCAGGATGACCGCCGATACCAAAATACATTATTTTATCATCTATATTTTTAACCTTATATTCAACATCCAAAATATTATTATTTCTTGTATAGGTGACATAGAGTTCAAATTTATAGGGATAATGCTTTAACGTTTCTTCATTTGAGGTCAAATAAATAGTATCACTATTTTCACTCTTAGCAATAAGCTTAAAATTACTATATTTGGCAATACCATGAATTTTCATTGAATATTCCTTGTCATCTACCATATATTTTTCATTCTTAAGTCTAGCAACAAAAGGGAAAATAACATTATCCTGTCCCGACCAAATTGACTCATCTAAAATGAATAACCTTTCTTCATTTGAAACCATAATAGAAGTTAAAGATCCACCATCTAATTTATATTTATAGTTTAGCATTTTAACACCTCAAAGCTAATTCCAATTAGCTAAATATTTTTTAATTAGGAAAGAACAAAAGTAATTCTAGATACATTAAGCAATTACATTTTAAAATAACACTAGCATCTATTTTTCTTTTTAAATACATAATAAACATCCATATTTTAAGTCTATCACAAAATAATAGAATAATCCACAAATGCTATCACATTTTATGAGGCACTTTTATTATGTTTCATCACATTTTATGAAAAACAGCCTCATTTCTGAGACTGTTTTTTAATTTTATTTATAATTAGATTTATCTATTAGCTAAATTTAATAAATTTATTTTTTTTAAATGTTAATAATCTACTTAGAAGCATTGTAAATGACATAATTACAACTATTATAATTCCAAGCCATGATGTATTGAATATCCTTATACTTGCATATTTTCCTCCACCACATGCTAAATTTAAAATTAAATTACAACCAAAATTTAAAAAAATCCCCAAAATTAATGAACATGCAATCATAAGTAAATCTTCAATTAAATATAGCTTCAAGGCGTCTGTTCCATTAAAGCCGTTAATCTTATATAAGTAATTAAAATCACTATTATTTTTTAAGAGTTTTATTGACTTATCATAATAAACTAAAATAGTAATTAAATATCCAATAAGTATGGTAGGAATCAAAATATTTTTGAAGAATATCATAATATTATTTGCATCTTGAATTTTCAAATACAAAGCTGATTCATCAGTCATTTTGTGTGTATACATATATTTAAAAGCATTATAATTTGTTTTTACTAAATATGAATCATAATACATCATCTCATTATTTTTAATTTCAAATAATAATTCACTTGAAGTGTAAATAGTTGGTATAGTATCTAAATTTACCGTACTCATATTAATACAGTTATACGCTTCAAAAAATTTATTATAATCACCAACAATATTTTTTACTTTATCATTAATTACAACTTGATATTTACCATCAATTTTTTCATTGCTAATATTTTCATCAATTACCCATTTTATTGGAACTCCATCTAAAATCGATATAAACGTTCCTGATTCACAAGGTATATATAATAATGAATAAATATTTTTTATGTTATTACTAAAAATACTCCAATCATCCTTATTTGATTGTGAATATTCTTGTTGATATTTAGTATAATCTGTTTCAATTATTCCTGATATATTATAAATAAAATCATTAATTCTTATACCATTTGTAATAATATCCTCATAACTTCTATTTTCATACTGTTCAATTTTATCAGCGATGTAATCCGTAATTAAAAAATCACCTTTTTTGTAACATCCATATTTTAAGCTTAAAAAATCTTGTTCAATAATACTTACTCCCGAAAAGGAAATATTAAAATCATACTTAATGTCATCCTTAATAACTTTACCTGTTTGAATTTTTTCAACCTGCTCTAAGATATTTAAATTAAAAGCTTCATCTTTTGCGTCATTAACTTGATAATCATTTGTAAATGAAACAATAGATTGCTTATTTTCATTATACGCATTGTATGCCATTTTAGGTAAATTTAAAAGTGATAGATTTATAAAAAACAACATTAATCCAATAAAAAAACCAATTATTAAAGAAAATAGAATTAACTTTTTTTGATTATTCTTTATAAGATTTTTAATGCATAGCTTAAATCCTAATAGCTTTGCATCTTCGAATGAATCTACATCATGCTTTACAATAGTGTTATTTAATTTTTTTGTTGTTGTATCTTCCAAAACATTAATTAAAATTTTATTACCATTTAGAGAAGTCAAATAATCAACAAGCTTATTTTTTTGTATACTGTTTAAATTCATAGGCATCGTAAGAACATTATCATTCAAAATAATATCCCCTTTATTATCATCACAGGTAATTACTTCTGCTTTATGATTATCTGTAATTTTAATTATCATATCCGAAAGATCATTAACTAAATCTTCATTATGAGATACAATTACTACCAATGATAATTTGCTTATTTCATGTAATACCTCAAATAATACCTTCTCTGTTTTTGTGTCTAGGGAATTAGTTGGTTCATCAATCAAGTAGCAGGCTCTTATTTTTGAAAGTTCTAATATTAAATTAGCTTTTTGCATTTGTCCACCAGACATTGTATCTATTCTTTTTTCTAAAAATGATTCGAATGAAAAAGCCTTAACTAATTTATCAAACCTATTTTTATCATAGATATCCTTAAATAAATCCAATATTTCTATAAGTGAATATTTATAATTACGATATTCCTGTGAAACATAAGATATAAGCTTATTTCTTATGTAAAAATAGTTATTTTCATCATATATAACATTATCAAACTTAACCGTACCAGATGAAGCACATAAAGTTGTAGATAAAATTCTAAGTAGGGTTGTTTTTCCACTACCATTATTACCAATAACGGATACCAAACCATTTGTTGGTAAAACAATATTAATACTATCTAAGGCTTGTTTGCCATTATAATCTTTACTTAAATTTTTTATTTCTATCATATAACTATTTTCTCTTAAGTCCAATATTTAATTATGCCAATGTTAACTGCAGTACTTCCCGTAATAGGCTTAATAATTATCGTTTCAAAATTTGAAAAATATCCAAGCTCATTCGATTCATCTGGCCTAATATTTTCTAATTTTTCTTTAGACGAATAATTATAAGCTTCTGCTTCTGATTTAGCATAGGCTATACCAAGGCTTCGACCTTCTACAATAATATAGCTTGTATCATCTGCAAGAACAAATGAATCATTTTCATCCCTATATACATTATAATAGGTGATTACAAATCCCGAAATACTAGTACTCTTATTTTCAAGTACTGGTGTCATATCAAGTTTAGAAGCTCTAATTTCTTTCAAACCACCTGCCCTAATACAAGATGTTAAAAGTAAAATAAAACTAATCATCATTAAAAAATATTTTTTCATATTATCTACCTCTCTTCCAACAAAATTCTACTTTAATTCTAAAGTTATGTCAAATACTCAAAAGTCAGCTTTTTGGTTGTATATATATCAAAAATACAAAAAAAGAGAAATATCATTTAAAAAAGCGAATGTTTCTCTTTAATATTATTATATTTTATCATTAAAAATCATTTTTAATGCACCTAAAAAATTCATCTTTAGGCCTGTATTTTCAATGATTTTCAATGATTTATCATCATGTTTTTTTAAATATGAATCTAAAGCATTAAGTGCACTCGCTTCATTTTCATCTGATTTAGAAAGCAATTCAGCTCGTGCTTCTTCATATTCCTTTTCTTTAAGCATATAAAGTGCTACAAGCTTACAATAAGCAACCGTCCTTAGAAGTTTAATTTTCCCATCTAAAATTGAAAGAATTTCTGAATATTTTTTTAGTGCTATACATGAAACAGTAAAATAAGCTAATGCATTATCACTAATATCACATATTTTACCTATTCCTTTTAATGATAAATATTGACTTTTAGCAAGATTATAACAACTCTGAAAATCAGTAATTTTAGAATAAACATTCATATAGGTATTATTTAAATACAAAACCCTCATAAAATTATTATCCTTTAAAAAATAATTTTTGGCTATATCAGCATAATAGAAAAACTTGATAACATCAGTTTTCTTCACATATATTGACGAAATTATATAAAATTTTAGTCCATCATCAAAATCATTAATTGAATAATATTCTTGAAAATCGTCCAAGAAAAAAATATCATAAATTTCAAAAATGTTTTTAAGTTGAAAATTAAAAAAATTCTCATAGCATTTATTCTCTTTATAAATATCAAAAGCCTTTTTCTCTTCTTCTGGCTTTAATATCTTATTGAACATCATAAAAGCTTTAAAATCATATAAAATTGGAAATAAAATACTGTTTGTTGCAATCTCATGATCTAGGGTATTCATATAACTATCATAATTATCGAAGCACTTATAATACATATCGTTATAAATATTTGTAAATAGTATTTCCATATTTGAAATTTCTTCATTTGTTAAGAGTCTATAATTAAAATAGTCAGCTAAAATTTTAATTATTTCATGCCCTATCGCTTGTTCACTCTTACGGGCTCTTCTGTATGATGTTGGACTAATACCAATAGATATTAAAAATTCATCCTTATTTAAGTTTTTATTTTTAATTATTGCATCAAATAAATAAAAATATATACTTGTATTTTGATATTCACTAAGTTTTATATCCTTCAATTTAACTTCTCCTTTTAAAAAAATAGCCTCATTTCTGAGACTATATTTTATTAATTTTGTTGATTCTTACTTAAAGAATCTCTTATTTCTTCAAGTAATTCCACTACTGGATCTTTAGGAGCTGGTTTAGCTTCTTCTTCCTTTTTCTTAGCTTCTAAAGCTGCAGATGCTTCTTCCTTAGCACGCTTTTCCTCTAAATAAGCTAATTCTTTCTTATTAAGCTTAATGCCCTTTGAATTTTTAAAGTTAATAATATTTTCAATATTTTTTGTCTTTTCAGCACCATCCTTAATATTATTGAACGTTCTAATAATTAAGAATAGAACAAAAGCTACAAGTAAGAAATTAATTATAGCACTAATAAATGCGCCCCAGTCAATTAAAATTGAATTAGCAAGGTCAAGAACTTGTTTGCCATCTTCAACCTTATATACCTTTACAAGAACAGTATACATTTTATCAAGAGCATCATTATCTCCACCGAAGCAATAATAAAGCACCATATTAATAATAGGCTTTAAAATACCATTTGATAAAGCTGTTACAATTGCTGTAAAAGCGGCACCAATAATAGTACCAACAGCCATATCCATTACATTTCCACGTGAAATAAACTTCTTAAATTCTTGAAAAAACTTCTTCATACACAACATCCTCCATAGCTATATTATAAAATTCTTAGACAAATTTCGCAAGATTATTTCTTTTTCATTTTAAAACGCTTTTCATGAGCAAGCATATCCTCATTCTTAATTTCTTTAAAGCCATTTCCTAAAACCTCAGATGTATCTGATACAATAACAAAGGCCTTGCTATCTATAGCTGATACCATTTCCTTAAGTTCATTTAATTGACCTGCCTTAACTACTGTCATTAAAATTCCTTTATCAAGCTTAGAATACATTCCAACTCCATCTATTTTAGTAACTCCTCTTGGTGAATGATTAATTAAATAATTACCAATTTCATCAGGCATATCAGTTACGATATAGCAAAGCTTTGATCTATTTAGGCCAATAATTATCATATCAGACATCTTAGCAGATAGGAAAATAACAATTAAAGCATATAGCACATTAGAAATGCTTTTCATACATATGGCACCAGATACAACAATAATACCATCAAGCATAGCTGTAAAAACAGGAATTGATAAAAACGGCATTAAATTATGTAGGAATCTTCCTAAAAGCTCCGTACCACCTGATGATACACGATATTTACAAAAAAGACCAATCGCGACCCCTTGAATAACGCCACCAAAAACCGCACCCATAAGGCCGTCATCCTTAACAATTGCCGGTACACGCTCAAACAAGGTAGTTGCAAGACCTAAGCATACAGTTGTGACAAGACAATTAATCGTAAATTTAACGCCTTCTTCAAAAAAACTAATAATTAAAATTGGAATATTACAAGCAATAATTATGATACCAACACTTATAGGAATATAGCGACTTAACAAAGTCGCAAGCCCCGAAATTCCACCGGCAACAATACTATTAGGTACGAGGAAGCAGTCCAAAGAAAATGCATACAACACACATGCTAGTATCATCATAAAATATCTTTTAATTTCTTTTTTTAGATTTATATTCATATTATGATTCAAGTCCACTAATAGGGGCTCTTTCCTCCAACCTAAATTCAACCTTTGCTATATCAGCCTTAAGGTTTATAATTTTTTTTATATAATCATCATTTAATTTTTCAAAATCAATTTGACCATTTTTGATATATTCAAAGGGAAATTCATTTTTAATTTTATTAATTTCTTCTTTGATATCATCAATATGCTTATTTATTAATTTAATATCGCTACATTTAGGTAAATCTTCATATTTAGCCTTTAATAATTCATCTAAATCTTCATTAATAAACGCTTCTAAATAAGTATTATATTGCTTTAAAGTCTCATCATTAGATGATTCTAAAACATATGGATGTAAGCTTAAAATTATATTTCTCATTGTAAATTCTAAAGCATCGTGATTTATATCATCAGATGTTTCAATATATTCTTCAGTCATTGATAGAATTGTTTTCGTTTCTTCAATCTCCTTAAGATTAGGTTCCGTAGCCTTATAGGCCTTATCCTCTAAAGAATCAACATTTTGATTATAGGGAATACTTCTTAAAATATCTTCCTTTGTTTTTAAATAGTTAAGCTTATATTTTAAATTTTGAAATTCAATAATTTGATCCTTAATTGCATAATTCATTTTAGCAATATAAACTGCCTTTTGATATAAAAGACATTCCTTAGCTAAAATAAAATCCGCTAAGCGATTAATTAAATAATTATTATATTGAGCCTTATAATAGTCAAAATAGCTATTTAATTTTTCTGCCTCAATATTATTAATTACCTTTCCAGCTTGTAAAGAGTTAACTATATAGTAGCTAAAATTTAGCGGATCACCCTCATGCATTGTAATCACCCTAAGATCTACATCTTGCGGAAAATCAACATTATAAAATAATACACGGGGAATTACCATTTCCTTTGCACCACCTGGATACCAAGCTCTTCCTAAATACTTTTTATTATTACCACTAGATATAACACGTGTATTAGCAAAAATAAAGCCATATTTGCTAGAAGCGTACGTATCAGGAGCACATAAATAGGCATTAGAATCTAGAATTTGTAACATTTTAATCGTTGAATTATTAATAATCGCATCCCCACTACCAAAGATAAAATCAACATCACCTTCAATATAACAGTTATCAAAGTAATTATCACTAGCATCAATATATAATGTATCCTGCTCACTTATAAAGTCAATATTGGTATATGTACCAAAGCACGCTTCTGTTTTAAACGCGACATTTTGATTTCCCTTATTTCCTGGTACACGGTGATAGCTATTTTCAATAATTAAATTTTCAAGACGAAGATATGTAGCACTTGGCTTTACTGTTAAAGACGCTGAGCCCGTTGTACCATAGGTTTTAACACCATCACCACCATCTTCCTTCCTTACAATCATTCCATTCCTTGCATCATAGGTAATTTTAGCCTTTGTAACACCAATAATTGTTAAATGTGAAGTTGTAATTACATATTTTCCATAATATGTATCATCATATAAGAAAATGGTATCATATTCCTTGGCAGCCAGAAGAGCCTCAGCCAATGTTTCAACTATTTTACCATCTCTATCTATTTTGCTTAAATTTTCTTTTTTTGACACTAAATATTTCATATAAAACACCTTAATTAATTCATTATAATTTTACACTTTATGGCTTTATTTTTCAATAATATAGTATTTTATTTAAAAAAAGGTTTATTTGCTTAGCAAATAAACCAATAAATTTTATTCAAGTTCAAAGGCACCAGTATATAATTGATAATAACGGCCTTTCTTTTCGATAAGCTCCTCATGTGAGCCACGTTCAATAATATGACCAAGCTCAAGAACCATAATAGCCTTTGAATTCTTAACGGTTGATAATCTATGAGCAATTACAAATACTGTACGACCATCCATTAGCTTATCCATACCATCTGTAACAAGTGCCTCGGTTCTAGTGTCAATCGATGAAGTTGCTTCATCAAGAATCAAAACAGGCGGATTTGAAATCGCAGCACGGGCAATAGAAAGCAATTGTCTTTGACCCTGTGACAATTGAGAGCCATTAGCAGTCAATACTGTATTATAGCCATCTGGTAAATGTTTAATAAATTGATCAGCATTAGCAAGCTTAGCAGCTGCATATACCTCTTCATCTGTCGCATCAAGCTTACCATAACGAATATTTTCCATAATAGTGCCTGTAAATAGATTAGTATCCTGTAAAACCATACCAAGAGCACGTCTTAGATCAGGCTTTTTGATTTTATTAATATTAATACCATCAAATCTAATCTTACCATCCTGAATATCATAGAAACGATTAATTAGATTCGTAATCGTTGTTTTACCTGCACCAGTAGCTCCAACAAAGGCGATTTTTTGACCAGGTTTTGCAAATAATGATACATCATGAAGAACAATCTTATCAGGATAATATCCAAAATCAACATCAAAGAATCTTACATCACCCTTTACCTCAGTATAAGTAATTGTACCATCATGATGAGGATGCTTCCAAGCCCAAAGACCCGTTCTTTCCTTAGCTTCCTTAAGCTCTCCATTTTCAATTTTTGCATTAACAAGTGTTACATAACCATGATCCTCTTCTGATTTTTCATCAAGAAGTTCAAAGATTCTTTCAGCACCAGCAAGTGCCATAATAATAGAATTAAACTGATTTGAAACCTGTGATACCTGATTACAGAACATCTTATTATATCCAAGATATGATACTAAAAGTCCTACTGTAAAACCTAAAATAGTATTTAATGCTAAATATGAGCCAACCATTAGAGTAACTGAATATGAAATGTATCCTAAGTTATTCATTACTGGCATTAAAATATTAGCATACATATTAGCCTTAGTAGCTGTTGCACATAATCTATCATTAACCTCATCAAAATCATGCTTAGCATCTTCTTCATGATTGAAGACCTTAACTACCTTTTGACCCTCAAGCATTTCTTCAACATATCCATTTAAAGAGCCAATATCAATTTGTTGTTTAACAAAACCCTTACCAGAACGAGATCCTAAGAATCTTGTAACTAAAACCATTAAGCAAACAGTAAATAAAACAATAAGTGCAAGAATAAAATTAGCTCTAAACATAAATACAGCCAGCATAATCATCATTATAATACTAGTTGTAAGCTGAGGAATTGATTGACTAATCATTTGACGAAGAGTATCTGTATCATTTGTATAACGAGACATTATCTCGCCATGAGTATGACGATCAAAATACATAATAGGTAAGCTTTGCATATGCTCAAACATCTCATCACGTACATTCTTTAATACACCGTTCGCAACGCTTACAACTGTACGAGCATTAATATATGAAGCAATAACCCCAATCGCATAGAAAATGATTACAGGCGTAATTTGATGCCATAGGTAGCTAGTATCAACACTATGAGTTATCTTATAAGTTTCTTGAAGCTTGGGAATTATCGTATCAATAAGTGTCGCATTGAAATTTGTACCATAAACAGTTGAAAATGATGTTATGCAAATACATATAATTACAATAATTAATTGAAGCCAATATTTTTTAAAAATTATCCCTAAAAGACGCTTTAGGGTCTTTAAAGGTGAATGTGCACCTTTTTTATTCTTCATGTGAACCAGCTCCTTTCACTTGAGATGTATATACTTCTTTATAAATTTCATTACTTTTTAAAAGTTCTTCATGTGTACCAACGCCAGAAATATGGCCATCATCTAAAACAATAATCATATCAGCATCCTCAACTGAAGAAATTCTTTGGGCAATGATAATCTTAGTTGTATCAGGAATTTCCTCACGGAAGGCTTTTCTAATTAACGCATCAGTCTTAGTATCAACAGCACTTGTTGAATCATCCAAAATTAAAATCTTAGGATGCTTCATCAAAGCACGAGCAATACACAAACGTTGACGTTGTCCTCCTGAAACATTAGCACCACCCTGTTCAATATGAGAATTATATTTATCAGGGAAACGTGATACAAACTCATCAGCTTGAGCAAGCTTACTTGCATGTTCAATTTCTTCTTCGGTTGCAAATTCGTTACCCCATCTCAAATTGCTTGCAATAGTACCTGTAAATAAGACGTTCTTTTGAAGAACAACTGATACCTCATCACGTAGCGTTTTTATATCATAATCCTTAACCTCAACGCCACCAACCTTTAAAGAACCTGAAGTAATATCATAAAGACGAGGAATCAAATTAACAAGCGTTGACTTAGCACTACCAGTACCACCAACAATACCAACGGTCATACCAGATTTAATATTTAAGTTAATATCACTTAAAACAAGCTTATTCTCACTATCTTCGTAAGAAAAATCAACATGGTCAAAAACAATTGAGCCATCATTAACTGTATAAACCGGATTTTCACAATTTTTAATTGTTGGTTCTTCGTTAATTACAGCACTAATACGCTCAACAGAGGCTTTAGACATTGTAATCATTACAATAATCATCGAAAGCATCATAAGACTCATTAAAATTTGCATAATATATGTAAATAAGGCATTTAAATCACCCGTTGTGAATGTAGATGTATACGGAGCACAAAGTTTAGCCCCCATAAATGATACAAACATAAAGCAAACATAAACAGCAGCCTGCATAAATGGATTATTAAATGCTAGCCATCCTTCAGCCTTAACTGAATATTTATAAATTTCTTCTGATGAATGTTTAAATTTCTTTGTTTCAAAGTCTTCACGTACAAAGGCTTTAACCGTTCTTGCACCAGCAACATTTTCTTGAACAACCGTATTTAGGTCATCATATTTAGCAAACATTTTCTTAAAATTAGGATGAGCTTTTGTCATAATGAAAAACAATGCTAAAGCAAGTACAGGCACAACAACTACGAAAATCATTGAAATTTTAGGACTAATAACAATTGACATAATGAATGCAAAAATAAGCATAAATGGAGCACGTACAGCAATACGAATTACCATTTGGAATGACATTTGAACATTAGTTACATCTGTTGTAGTACGAGTTATTAAGCTTGATGTTGAAAACTTATCAATGTTTGCAAAAGAGAAATTCTGAATTGAATAATAGATTTCCTTACGTAAATTTTTAGCAAAACCACATGATGCCTTAGCCGAAAAAATTCCCGATAGGACTCCAAAGCCAAGTGATAATATAGCAAAACCAATTAAAATGAAACCCGCAATAATAGCCGCCTTTTGGCTAGGAACATCGCTTAAAAATTTAAGTAAGGTTAGCTTTAATGTAGCACCCGCCTCATGCTTATTATTAAAATCAATAATATTAATTATATCTGACATTACAAGAGGAATTAATATTTCCATCACAACCTCTAGGGCAACTGTAATGGGAGACATAATTGTGGAAAATTTATAGCCGTTTATACACGACAAAATACTTTTTTTCTTCTTTTTTTCCATATATATCCGCTCCTTTTTTAATATTTTTCGATATTGTTAAGTATTCTCTTAAGAAGATCACTAAGTAATTGCTCTTCTTCTTTATTAATCGAAGAAAACGCTTCTTTTTCAACCTGTTCAATATTTTTTGTAATTTGATTATGAATATCTAACGCTTTTTTTGTTAATACAATCCTTTTAAGACGTTGATCCGTAGGAATAGATTCTCTTACAATAAAACCCATTTTTTCAAGATTTTGTAAAGTAGATGTAACCGATGACCCTCTAAGCTCGAAATGCTCCTCAATATCCTTTTGAAAAACATCACGATTTTTCGATTCACATCTAACATAACCAATTATTCTTCCTTGAACACCAGAAACCCCTAATTTTTGGTTTGCATGGTCAATTTCTCGTTTCATTTTATGAGCGACCTTATGTATTAATCCACCTAAATTAGTCATAACATCCTCCTTGATTACTTAGAAACCTAACTAATTTTAACATAAAAAAATAACAAATTCAATTTTAAATTGAAAATGTTATTTAAAACTAAAACGTTTTCATTTTTTCTTACGTCCCTTATACTCTCTTAAAATAGATGCATAGGCATAAACATACTCATTATCATGCTTATAGGCTGATTCCTTTATTTGCTCAAAATATTCTGAGGTAGTTTTGTTTTTAGCCTTTTTAGCAGCTTTAATAATTTGTTCAATACTTGAATAGAACATTGGGTGATTAGCATCATAAATGCACTCAAAATGATGAACTAAATGCGAGTTGTCATCAAAAAAAGAAAATATCTTTGATAAAGCATTAGGAAGCCTTAAAGGTTTTACCATACTATTAAGATCTTCATCAGTAGCAATCATACTTATAAGCTTATATAAATGATAGCCCGTAACATATCTTTTTAATCCATCATGATTTTTTTGATAATCAGTAAACAATCTTCCAATAAGCTTTATTCTTCTAAATACCCTACTACTAGAATTATTTTCATTATATTTTTTCTTAAATAATGATAAATGACTTCTAATATCTTCACCATTTAAGAATGTTTCATAAATATTAATCGCATCATCAAGCAAATAAGGAGTTTTAGCTGATGTAACATATGAATCTAACGCTGTTAATAGCTTAAAAGCTTCTTCCTTATAAGCAGTAAGTAAATTCTTAAAAATAACATGCTTTTTATATTCAACATCTGAAAAAACAGAATATGTAAATTCATCTTTTTTTATATCATCGGGATTTAAAATAGCATACTCAGTTTTATCGTCAACAATACGATTAGTAGGATGACCTACAACATCATTTCTAATATATTTAAGTTCTCTTAAAGCTTTATTATCATTAATACTAATAAAGTTTTTAGTTCCGGTAATTTTGAATGTTAAAGTATAAAGTGAATCTATACAAACAAATAAAGCCTGAAGGAGCCCATATAATCTTAATATCACCTCTCCCGAGTCAAAAGCCTCGTCCATACTTTTTTCAAAATATGAAATTGCATTATGATTATTTTTTAAAGTCATATAGCAAGCCTTGAGTACATTACTTTTAGAATCCATATCTTGTGCTAATTTATCAATAACGTTATTTACCTTTTCCATTTTATCACAGCCTTTAATATAATTATAATATACTCCTTAATAAAAAACAAAGGAATAATCCTTTGTAGCTAATTTATTGGCTTCTTTTTAATGATACTATCTATGTCAAAAAGCTTAGTAATATCACCTAAAATACTAGGCGCTTCTCTCATCATTCCCTCTAAGTCAAATTCATGATTTAAGCTATGTACCTGTACTCTTCCTTTGTTTGTTTCAATAAAGCACAATGGTGTCAAGCTTATTGTATGGGAATTTCCTTTAATAAGGCTTTTAGAATCCGAATCAATAACAATCTTTGAAAGCTTTACTTTATAAATAGGGATTAAAGCTAAATCCTCAGTTATACTTAATTTAGAGCCAAACACCAAATCAGATTTAAGATATTTCTTTATATCTTCAACAACACTATTAATATCTTCCATTAAATTATCACCTCAATATTATACTCATTTAACCAATAATGGATTTGGTAAATGAAAGCCATAAATGCATCATAACGCATTAACTGTCCAAACCAAGGAACATCAAGCTCCTTGTCACTTGCTGCAATTTCCTTAAGTCTACCTATATCAAATATTTTAGCAAGTGGAGTATCACTATTTAAAATTTTAATAACCTCGCCTCTTATTAGATTATGCCAGCTTTTAGCTTGAGACTTCGGATAAGGACTTTTCTTCCTTCTATATATTTCATCGGGAAGATACTCCTTCATTGCATCTCTTAAAATTTGTTTTTCAACGCCATTATGAGCCTTTTGTTCATAAGGAAGATTATAGCAATATTCAACAATTCTCTTATCGGCAAAAGGAACCCTTACCTCAAGAGATGATCCCATAGTCATAAAATCCTTTCTATGAAGTAACGTTGTCATAAAATATTTTAAATTTAAATAATTCATTTGTAATTCTTTTTGGGTTTCTTCACTATCACTAGGATCAATAGGTGCTTCTTTAATACACTCTTCATATTTTTTATTAAGATATTCTTTAAAATCCATTTTATCTTTTATATCATCTTTTAAAAGATTTATTCTTTGTTCAATGTTTCTAATCCAAGGGAATCCTTCAATATTTTGTTTTTTAAACCAAGGATATCCACCAAATAGCTCATCAGCACATTCTCCTGATAAAGATACCTTATGTTTAAGAGAAATCTCCTTTGCAAGGTATAGCATAGATGAATCAATATCGGCCATTCCCGGTGCATCTCTTAAATGAAGAGATACCTTTAAATAATCAAAAACGGTTTTAGTATCTATTAAAACTGATTTATGATTATATTTTCCTTCTTTAATTAAATAGCCAATATAATCCTCATCTCTTGAGGTTTCAAAGCTATTTGCCTTAAAATTTTCCTTATTACCTTCATAATCAATACTATATGTATCAATCACTCCCACTATATTTTGGGCAACGCTAGCTACAATTGAACTATCAAGTCCACCCGATAAAAAGCTAGATATACCAACATCTGATACTAAATTTCTTTTTATTGAATCTGTAAGTAAAAACTTAACCATTGATACATTATCTTCATAGGAAAGTGTATTTTTAACTCTCTTAAGCTTAAAATATTGATATTCCTTAATACCCTTTCTTGAAAATTTTAAATAATAGCCAGGCTTTACCTCATATATATTTTTATATAATGTTTTTCCTGGTGACGAAGATGGTGCAAGCGTTATAAGCTCTGCTATTTCATCAAGACCCATTTGTGGCTTAATTCCATACAAAAGTAAAGCTTTTATTTCAGAAGAAACCAAAATATCATTATCTAAAATAGTATAATAAAGAGGTTTTACGCCAACATGATCTCTTGCGATTATAACCTCATCATTATGAACATAAACAAATGCGAAAATTCCCATTATTTTTTCAATAATAGTTTCCCCATATTCCATTAAAAGCTTAAGTAATAGTTCTGTATCACTTCGTGATTCAACAGGATTTTTAAGCATTTTATTAAGTTCATCAAAATTATAAATTTCCCCATTATAAAGTAAATGATCATCTAAAATACTCATAGGCTGATGTCCTTTTGTTAAATCCCTAATTGATAATCTTCTATGGCCAAATGAATAATCTCTTGTGTATAAAATTCCTTCTTCATCTGGTCCTCTATGAGCAATTGATTCAACCGCCTTTTTAAATGAATCGTGTAACGTTTTTGAGTAGTAATTAGTTTTAAACATTATTCCACACATAATATCACTTCCTTTATTAAAATATGATATTATCCCTAAAAGGTGAAAAAAAGATATCAACAATTTAATGTTAATATCTAGATTATTTAAGATTGTTTACTTTAATATGTTATCAGGTTTCTAATGAAAGACCTGTTATAGAACTAATAAATTCAAAAGAGACGATATTATATTAATCATCTCTTTTATTAATTATTTAATTAATATTATTGTAATTAGAAATTAAAAGCATTTCATCAAGACCTGATACAACACCTACTCCAATATCCGAATCTAATATACTAGAAAGTTCATCTAATAAATAGGTTTGAGGATTAAAAGGCTCTTTACCATCTAATGTATTCCATTTGAAGTTTGAAGTACTAGTTGTACCACCTGAGCAATCGATAGAAACCTTTGACTCATCACTAATAATAGGACTATTTAAGGCTGCTTGATATGTAAAATTAACTAAATGATAACCACCATTGTTGGTTGCACCATCATAACTTGATGCATTTACAATTGTAGAATCATTATTTTTAATTAAAGACTGAATACCTTTAAATATACAGCTGTTTGCACATACCGAACCACCATTTCCAACAACAATTCCTTGGGATGTAAATGCACATTTCCAGCTACTATTTATTTTTGAAACAGCAGATGCAGCAATACTCTTCATTTGACTTCTATAGCTCATATATTCAAAATTATCCACAATACAATTATACATATAAGCATTTCCACCACGAAGCTTAGGAATACGATCCTCGATATTTTTAAATTTAGAATTAGCAATAGAAACATTTAAATTTAAATTATAATAATATTCACTACCAGAATCACCTAATAAAAAAGCCTTTTTTTGAGGAATAGCAATCCCTTTTAAAATTTGCTCAAAGCTTAAGCCTGCATCTCTTAAAGCCTTATAATATAAATTATTTGTACTAGCACCAGAAGCACTTTCGTATTCATCTTCAATTTTCTTCATCATCTTATAGATATATCCATCCTCGCTGCTATCACCGGCATGAAAATCACACCAAGAAATATGAACGTCAGATGTACCATCCGCATTATATGGAGCAGAGGATGCTGTACCAAGTGACTCGTAATAAGGATTTGCAACATCAATTTGTCCATCAAAGGATTTGCCAAAACTACAATGATCAATCCAAATATTGTCAGAAAATCCAATTTTAAAATAAGCCCATCCGAAGGTATCATAATCACCCATTTTAACTTGCTTAGGATTTGAAGTGTCCTCCCATTGCCACATTTCATCCATATCTAAATTTCTAATTGATACATTATTACAATAATTGATTTTAAAGCCACCATGTGTAATACGGGCTCCATTTTTTGAATAAATTAATAAATCATTTGTTCTTTCAATCGCAATTTGTGATATGCCATTTTCGGTTGCCATTTGAGACATTGTAACTGTTTTAGCATTTTTTTCCTTAATATAGTTAGATACAAGACCACTTTTTTTAGCATCTTCAGAAATCAAATTGTAGCCTAAATTTAAATCTGATGCTATTTCAATAACATGTACTGTTTGTTCCTTTTTTAATGTTTGAACATATTTAGCACTAACTAAAGGTGAATCTTCATAATATACCATAGCTGTTGTATAGCTTTCATCTGAAAACGGAGTATCATCAGGAATTTTTGTATATGTTCCATCACTTTTTTTCAAATATAATCCTTTGGCAATAGCATTTTTCCAATTAGTTTCATTTTTTCTAACATTATTTCTAACAATATAGCCTTCATCATGCTCTGTTACTTTCGTTTCATAATCTAATCTTGCAAGCAACAATGCCTCAACTAACTCTTCTGGTGTATTAACAACTTTGTATGCATCAGTTCCCACATATTTAGAATAATCATTATTAACATCTGATAAGTATCCCGAAGCTGACATATTTGCCTTAGTTTTAGCTGAAAGTCCGACAACCTTTTTATAAGCCTCTGATTTAGGTGTTTCACTTTGAGTAGGCTCTGCCTTTTGTGTTGGCTTTACTTCCGTAGGTTTTGTTGTAACATTATTTGTACTTTCTAACACTACATCACCACAAGACGCAAGGCCTAAAATTAAACCTGCCGATAATAATACCTTACTTAATCTTTTCATCTATATCTTCTCCTTCAAAGTGAGTAAATTATAACACAATAAGCATATTTATGAAAGCGTTTTTATTGATGTAATACATTTTTTATAAATATGTATAAAAAAAGATTAGCATAAAACTAATCTCTTTTAATTATTTATTTTGGATGTAGCCTTTTTTACATAATAATTCCGCAAGCAATACAGCACCACCAGCTGCACCTCTTAAAGTATTATGTGATAAACCAACAAACTTATAATCAAAAATTTTATCATCTCTAAGTCTTCCTAAAGAAATACCCATACCATTTTCAAGCATACGATCAAGCTTTGTTTGAGGACGGTTATCTTCAGAAAAATAAGTTAAAAATTGCTTCGGTGCAGAAGGAAGCTCTAATGCTTGAGGCTCGCCCTTATATTCCTTCCATCTTTTTAAGATTTCTTCTTTAGATGGCTTATTTTTAAATTTAACAAATACACAAGCTAAATGTCCATCAGATACTGCTACTCTTACACATTGAGCTGTAATATTAGGAGTGGTAGCATTAACAATTTTATCATTTTCAATATGACCAAAAATCTTAAGTGGCTCTTCTTCTGATTTTTCCTCCTCACCTGAAATAAAAGGAATGCAGTTATCTACAATATCAGGGAAGGTTTTAAATGTTTTGCCAGCACCAGAAATAGCTTGATAAGTAGTACATGCAACATCAGTAATTCCTAAATCATATAGTGGTGCAAGAGCAGGCACATAGCTTTGTAAAGAGCAATTAGACTTAACCGCAATAAAGCCACGCTTAGTTCCTAAACGCTTTTTTTGAGCATCAATTATCCTTAAGTGATCACTATTAACCTCAGGAATAATCATTGGTACATCAGGTGTTTTACGATGTGCACTATTATTTGATACAACAGGGCATTCAAGCTTAGCATACATTTCCTCTAAGGCCTTAATTTCATCCTTTTTCATATTTACTGCGCAGAAAACAAAATCAACCTCTTGAGCAATCCTTTTAGCATCATTTGTGGCATCAAGTACAATCATATCCTTAACAGATGAAGGAATTTCTCCTTCCATAGCCCAGCGGCCATTTAAAGCCTCTTTATATGTATGTCCTGCTGATGAAGCGGACGCAGCTAAGGCCTTAATATGAAACCAAGGATGGCTTGCAAGTAGAGTTACAAATCTTTGACCAACCATACCTGTAGCGCCAATAATACCAACATTATAATGAAAATTTTCCATAAATCCTCCTTGCTAATCTACATATTTATATATATGTATAAATTAAGCATTTTATAATTTAAAATTTCATGCTACAATAGCTTAGGTGATAAGATGAAGAAATGGATTATTAAACAAATTGAAAATTATCAACATGACAAAAGTCTTCATACAACTAAGAAATGTCGTTTTATTCCAACCTGCTCAGAATATGCTAAGGAATGCTATAAACGCTTTAATACACCCTATGCATCTTATCTTACGATTAAAAGAATCATAAAATGTAATCCTCTTCATCCAATGAAATATGATCCCGTCCCCCAAAAAAGAAAGGACAAAACCAAATTCGTTACCCTTGAAGAATCAATTGTAGCCTTAAGAATTAAAAGTAAGCTTAAATAGTTTACTTTTTTATTTTATTTTAATTGTATAACCATCTTTAAAATCCACAATATGGTCCTTATATAGACCACCTAATGCCCTTTTAAAGGCCTTTCGCGATAAATGAAGCTTAGCTTCAATTTCTTCGCTTGAGCTTTTAGCATCAATATGCATCTTTCCCCCATTTACCGTTAAATAATTTAAAATGATTTCTCTATCACTATCTATCATTTTTTCTTTATGCTCAATAAATGAGCCATTATAGCCTGATGCATTTTTATAAACTATTTTTACAACAACCATTTGTCCAACATGATAGGTATCTCTTATCATTGATTTATGTACAAAAACATTTACCATATCCTTTGTTACACAATTGATTCCCGCCTCACCAATTCGATATACATATGCCTCTTGATAGGTATTTATTTCATAAGATACATCCGTATGAATATCATCAATTTCAAATCGATTTAAAGGCTTACCTACAATGGTATCCTTTTTAACCTTAAGTTCAATTAAAAGAGTATCATCTACATTAGGCCACATATTATAGGCATAAGGAAGATAATCCTTTGAAATTAAAATATCTTTTCCTGTATTAATATTAACAAAGACGCCAATAGATGATATTACATCACAAACCTTCGCAAATCCTGGCTTATTTAAAGATACAAAAGGTTCATTTTCAGTTGCACATAACCTTCCTTTTTTATCAAAATAAATAAAAACATGCAATGTATCACCAATATTATGTTCTCCATGAGCTTCCTTAAAATGAAGTAATACATCATCATTTTCCTCACCAAGCATATACCCTAAATCGGTTTTTCGAATAATCTTTAGTTCATAGCTTAAACCCGCTTGCATCATATCACCTAATTCCTATCTCCGTCTTTATAATTACGGTCTGTTTGTTTCATATACATTTCTTTTTTATCCTTAAATGAGGTTTTCTTACGATTTCCCTCATATTTAGCTATTAAAGCCTTACGCTCTCTTTCATTTAGTGGTTGTGTCATAATCCTTTTTTACCTCTAATATACCTAATTCATCAAATCTTTTGCATAAATACGCAGCATTAGCTTCACCCTCATAAGATGTTTTTATTCCTGCAAAAAACCGAACAGGTAAAAAATCATTTTCATTAATGAGCATAATTTGTCTTAAATTTTTCCCAATGGGCATAAAAGCATAATGTTTAAACATATTAAGTTTTATCTCAAAGTCACGCTTAGGCTGATACTTCATAAAAAAACTAGATAGACCATAAAAACGAAGATTATTATCATTAGTCAAAGTAATTACATAATATCCTTTTTTATTTTCAACTATATGACCATAATTAGCAGGTATTTTAATAATAATAGGATAATGACCTCTTAAAACTTTAGTCTCCCGTAGTTTTAAAATAGGAGTTTTTAAATCCATTGCTTAAGTTCTCCTAAACGAGCAATTACTTTCTCTTTACCTAAAACATCAATAACATCCTCAACTGAGATACAATTAACCTTATGAGATAATGCTAAATTTAAAATTTGATAGAATTCGGTAAATAAACCTACATAAAGCTCAGGATTCTTATTATACTTTTTCTTATCCGTATAGCCTAAATTCTTAGCTAAATCCTTAAGAGTTGTACCTTCAGGAGTATTTGTAAAGTAATCAATATAAGCATCAAGTACTTTATTAATTCTTTCACTTGGTACATTTTCCTTAAAAGCATTTATCTCATCAAAAGACATATTTTTAAAATAATCATCATATAAGAAGCCAAATGTTTCCATAAAGTCAGAATATGTTTTCAAATCCTTACGATGCTCACGTGAATTTGGCCCTTGGGTCGATAAAATCTTTTTAACAAATTCAAGATCATTATTTAAAATTTCATAATCATCCTTATTATATTCATTGGCCCAAGCAAGTAAATTTTCAATATTTTTTTCCTGGGGAGTATCATAAATCATTTCTGATGATATATTATTTAGCTTTTCAATATCATATAAAGGACCAGATTTAGCCATAGCATCAAAAGTCATTTCAAATGAATCAAGATCCTTATCCTTATTAGCTAAATACCATTCCTCAAAATTAGAGTTAATTAATGTATATAAATAAACAAACAAAGCTTTAACAGGATAACCCTTTTCTAAATAAAATTCTGCATTTGACTCTGGATCCTTACGCTTAGATAGTTTTCTTCTCGATTCACCATCAAGCTTCATAACTGGTGCAACATGAGCATAATTTGGAAGTTTAAAGCCTAAAGCATTAAATAGTTCAACATGAATTGGTAAAGATGAAATCCATTCATCACCTCTAATTACATGAGTTGTATGCATTAAAAAATCGTCACAAGCATGTGCAAAATGATAGGTTGGAATACCATCAGCTTTTAATAAAACAAAATCATTAAAATTATTATCCATTTCAAGATCACCCTTAATTAAATCCTTAACTTGGATTCTTTCATGTGCATCATCTGGTACTCTAAATCTTAAAACATAAGGGCGGCCCTCTTCAATTAAAGCACGAACTTTATCAAGAGGACAATCACGGTAGATTGCATATTCTTTATAATAGCCTGGAGTTTTCCCTTCAAGCTCTTGTCTCGAACGAAGCTCTTCAAGCTCCTCTTCGGTTGCAAAGCAAGGATAAGCGTAGCCCTTTTCTACAAGATATGCTGCAAGAGCATGGTAAATTTCAACACGATTAGATTGTACATATGGGCCATATAAACCAATCTCTTTTGTATCAGATACAACACCCTCATCAATTTTAATTCCTAAATGATTAAAAATATTTGTAATTATTTTTCTACTTCCAGGAACCTCTCTTTTTTTATCAGTATCCTCAAGTCTTAGAAAAAAGACACCATCATTTTGACTAGCAAGCTTTCTGTTAATTAAAGATGTATAAACGCCACCAATATGTAAAAAGCCTGTAGGGCTTGGTGCAAAACGTGTTACAACATTTACCTTTCTTTCAGGATATCTATTTAATAATTCCTCTCTTGTTAATGTAACATTGGGAAATAATAATTTTTTTAGTTCAATTGACATAAAATATAACCTCCAAAATAAATTCATTATATCACAATATATTTAATTTAACAACTACTACTTTGTAGTAGACCCAAAGCCACCAACACGAATATCCTTAGCATCGTCATCTTCAACAATTCCATATTGCATAAAGATTCCTTGGGCAAAGCCTTCTCCTGCTTTAATATCTAAAGCTTTCCCTTCATTTGAATCATTCGTAATTTTAATCATAATATGGCCTTCATTTAAAGCATTATAATAATCACTATCAATTACTCCTACTGTATTGTTTAATTGTAGACGATATTTAAAGCCAAGTCCACTTCTTGGATAAATCATAAGAACATAATCTTCAGGCATTTTAGCTCTAATACCTGTTGGTATTTTAATTGTCTTACCTGGTTCAAGATGAAAATTAAAAGGGCTATAAAAGTCATAGCCAGCTGACATTGCTGTTGCACGATGAGGCTTTTTTAATTTAGAATATACCTCACAAGCATCCTCCTTAAACTCAAAATCCTTAAGATATTGTTCCTTAGATACAAATTCAAATTTAGCTGCTATTTTCATAAAAACCTCCAACGCATATATTATTATTTTACAACTATTTTACTTTTTAGTAAATAATAGTTTATTGCATTTTATATATCCTTATGATATATTTCTAATGGTGATATTATGAATGAATATAAAGGTTTCTCCTACTATTTTGATCAAATAATGGAATACATTGATTACCATGATTGGTTAAATTATACAAAAAAGTATGTTTCTAAAGATAAAACAATACTTGATCTTGCTTGTGGTTCAGGTACTCTAGCTATTTTGCTATCGGTTGAAGGCTACAGGGTTGATGGTCTTGATTTATCTAGTGAAATGATTAGCCTTGCAAATGATAAATTTAAAGCCTACCATATTTTAAATAATCTATATGTTAAGGATATGTCTTCATTTAATCTTCCAAACAAGTATGATGTCATAACCTGCTACTTCGACTCCGTTAACCACTTACCGTCTCTTAATGATGTCAAAAATATGATGAGCTGTGTATATGATGCCTTAAATTCCGATGGTCTTTTTCTTTTTGACCTCTTTTCGAAATCAAAATATGAAGCAATGGACAACACTGATATTAGTGAAGAATTCGATGACTTTTCCTATAACTGGAAAATAAACCTTAAAGCTCCTAATATCCTAACACATAATATTACAATAAATGGGGAGATAAATATTCATGAAATATATAATGAGTATTATTATGATATTAATGATTTTATTGACTTAAATAAATTTGAAATTTTAAACATAAGTGGCGATTTTAATGACGATTTAATGCCTGAAGATGAAAGAATTTTAGTTGTATTAAAAAAGAAAAGCTAGTCAATTGACTAGCCAATGATATCAGCATTTGCTGATATTTTTTTATTCCATTTTTGTCAAAATATTTGCACTATTTTTAATTAGATAATAATAAATAAAATATGCTGGGATTAAAATTAAAGCCGTTGTTGTAATAAAACCTAGCCATTTATTTAAAATTCCCAATAAAATTAATGACAATGCAACAGCTATTTCTATTAAAAAGCCAACAAGAGTACTTATAAGAACACTTGCAGAATTTTTAAATATTTCTCTTTCTTCTGTCCAATCAAAGCGATAAAATTTACTATTAACTGCAAGACCGATGATATTACATAATATTAAATAAGAAACATTCAAAACAACTATTACAAGCCAGTCAAACCACGAAGCTTTAAGACAAATACCAAGTAGCACCATTCCTATTATACTAGCAACACATGAAAGTGATATTGATACTAAAATCTTGGCCTTAAACACCTTTTTAGCATCTACTGGTAAAACCTTTAAGAGCCAAATTTTCTTACCTTCATAAGAAAAAGTTGATGTTGATGGTACAGCAATACTTGAAAAAAACATTGGTAAAAGGGCAAACATATAAGTATAATCCTTAAGGACTGACATGTCACCCTCGAGTGAACCTAAAGTAAAAAACATAGAAGCAATAACGGCAATAGAGGCGATTCCCCCACTAATGCTGTTTAATAAATAAAGCTTAGATGAGAATATTTTTTTATATTCAATACTCATCAACGCCTTAAGTCCCTTCTTTTTCTTATATTTAATCTGTCTTTTAGTTTTTGTATTAATATCAGCTATTCTATGTCCTAAATCATATATTCTTGCAATAAATATTATTGTAAAAACAGTAATAAGAATATTTATTAAAATAAAAAAACTTAAATATAAATATTTACCATTAAGGGCCATATCAAAAAATATAAGACTTGGATTTACATATCTAAACAAACCTGCAACACTTGCAAGATGATTAGATGACTGCAGCATTGAAAATAAAATACATACTAGCATTAAAACCAAATAGGCCAAAACATTAATAATACTTGCAAAACGTGAGCCATCTATTAAAAGCGTTAAAATACTACTAATCAATGTAGCAAGCATTATAGGAAAGCATGGTACAAAAAGAATAATTAATATTCCATATAAAATATAGATACTATTTCCAGTAAAAGAAACTGCAAAAATCATATTAGGGAGCAAAATTACAAGGGAATATACAACCTCAACAATATACATACTAAATATCTTAGATGCAATAATTGAACGATTTTTAATTGGTAATGCCTTTAGCATTTCATAATCATTACCATTAAATATTCCTTTTGCTCTAAAAATGCTAGTAGAAAATGTAATCATTGCACAATACCCACAAGCTATTATAACCGCATCATTATAATTTCCACCAGTTTCTTTAACCTGCATAAACATTGTAAAATTAACAATAGTAGATAAAAACAAATACAAAAAGCCCATCAAAACGAAGAAGGTAATAAATGATGTTAGGGCAGCCTTCTTCTTTTTGTATCTTCTTATATCAAAAGCGCCTCTTAAATTAGTTTTAACTAAAAGCCAAAAATTACTCTTTGTCATAAAGCTCTAAGAAGGCCTCCTCAAGTGAACTATCGCCCTTAACATCATCTGTAAGTCCACTACTAACAATTTGACCATTTTTTATAATCGCTATTTTATTACAAAACTTTTCTACGACTTCAAGAACATGACTTGAAAAGAAAACCATCATTCCATTTTGACAAAGCTCTTTGATAATCTCCTTAAGATCAAAGGCCGCTTTCGGATCAAGACCTACAAATGGTTCATCTAAAACAATAAGCTTAGGCTTATGAATAAGCGCTCCAATTAAAGCAATTTTTTGTTTCATTCCGTGAGAGTAGGTTCTAATTGGCTCTAAAAGATTATTTTCAAGATTAAATTTCTTAGCAAGATTAATAATATCTTCTTTAGAAACATCCTCATCATATACATTTGAAACAAAATTAATATACTCCATGCCTGTTAAAAATTCATATAAATCCGGATTATCAGGAACATAGGAAATTTGGTGTTTAAATTCAATTGGATTGTCCTTAATAGATAACCCATCAAGCATTATACTTCCTTTTTCGAAGGAATGAATTCCTACAAGACATTTTATGGTTGTTGACTTTCCAGCACCATTAGGACCAATAAAACCATAAATATCACCATTTTCAATTGTAAGATTAATATCCTCAATTGCATTTTTATCTGCATTCTTATACTTCTTCGTTAATCCTTTTATTTCAAGCATTCTTTTCATCTCCAATTAAATATTTTGCAGCATAGGTACCAGCTTCATACTGAAGGTACGCTTGCTTTATTTTTACATCCTCCATATTTCTTACACAATACTTAGGATAATGATACCTTACATTTCTTAAAAAAGCCTCTCCTGCATTAGAAAGTCCTCCTGCAATATGGACCTCTTTTATTCCTGTTGTAGCTACAACTGTAGCAATTGTAATAGCAAGATATCTAGCACAATCATTAATACATTTAATCGCAAGCTTATCCTTAGCTCTAGCTAAATCAAATAATTCCTTTGAATTAACATTAGTATGATTAATATCATTATAATCCTTAACGATTGCTTTGCAAGAAACATAAGCCTCACTACATCCAAGCTTACCACAACCACACATTCGACTATTAGCCCCAAAATGAACCTTTATATGGCCAATTTCTCCTGCAAAGCCATTTTTATTAAGAAGCTTACCATCAATAATGATTCCACCACCTAAGCCTGTTCCTATTGATATTAAAATTAAATCATCAAGGTCTGTAGCTTTAGCCTCTGCCATAGCCTGAAGATTAGCATCATTTTCAACAATTATATTATCATTTTCAAGTAATAAGCCTAGTTCCTCTTTAAAATTTAAGCCAAAAATATCCGTATTAGGTGCAAATACAACAACATCATTAAGTACAACACCTGGTATAGCTACAGTATAACCTAAAATATCACTTGGTTTATATTTTTTCTTAATTTCACAAACAATTGAAGGAATTACCTTTTCCTTTACCTTAGGGGTTTTTATCACCACTGAATTTACCTTTTTTTCACCATCAAAAAAGCCAAATTTTATATTGGTTCCTCCAATATCAATACCACATTTAAGCATTGCCTCACCACCATAAATTTATCAGCAATATTATATATTATTTTAATAAAAAAATAAAGTAGTGTTTCCACTACCTTATGATGTAAATCTAAAAATATGATTTAAGATCATTGTAATAATTAAAGATATAACCGCAATTACAACAATAGTACCACCTGGTTGGAAATCTGCATAATAGCTAATTATAAGCCCCAAAACAACTGAAAGTAAAGAAATTATGCAGGAGATAATCATACTTCTTTTATAGCTTTTAGTTAATTGCATACTGGCTGCATAAGGAATTACCATCAAGGCTGAAACCATTAAGGCACCAATTATTTTAGAGGCTATAGCAATAATAATAGCGGTTAAAATTGTTTCTACTAAATTAATTAAATTAACCTTAACACCATCAAGACGAGCCTGCGTCTCATTATATGTTATATACATAATTTGATGATAAAAGCCAATATAAAATATAATTGTTACGATAAAAATTATAATAGTAAAAATTAATTCAACATTTCTAATTAAAAGAATAGAACCAAATAAATAAGAACTAAAGGAATTACCACTTGCAAAATTCGAAATAATTGCAGCAAAAGCAATAGACGCTGACATAACAATCGCAACAGAAAGCTCAGAATATTTGTTAAATTTTCTTCTTATAAATTCAATTACTAGGGATGCTATAATACAAGTAATTATCGCAATAACTAACGGATTGGCTCCACTTACAAGACCTATTGCAACCCCAAGCAAGGCTGTATGGGAAAGAGCATCACCTTTAGTTGAAAGTCGCTTTAAAACCGCTGTTTGTCCTACAAGAGGAATAATTAGGCTTAGCATTATACCAACAATAAAGGCATATCTCATAAATGAATAATTAAGCATTTAAAAATACCCCCTTATCTCTTACCTGATAAACAGCATCGCATTTATCTAAATTTGAAGGATTATGAGAAACAAAAATAATTGTTTTTTTCATAGCGTGTAAATGATTAATCATTTCAATAAGCATATCCTCAGATTCAAGGTCAATACCAGCAGTTGGCTCATCTAAAACAATAATGTCGGGATTAGATACTAATACCTTAGCAATTTTAACCTTTTGAGCTTGTCCTCCTGATAAAGTGCTCGTTGATTTATTTTTTAAAGCCTTTAAATTGAAAATCTCTAATGTTTTTAATACTAATTCTTGTTCTTCTTTAGTTATTCTTGAAAAAGGCTTTTTTCTTAACCCTAATGATACAATCTCAAATATTGTTGCCGGAAATCCCCCTTCTTCTGTAGATATTGTTTGATTAACATACCCCATTCTTATTCCTGGTGCTAATAATACCTCTCCACTTGTTGGTTTATTTACACCTAAAATAAGCTTTAAAAGAGTTGATTTGCCACTTCCATTTAAACCTACAATGCCGATAAATTCTCCTCTTTTAATATTTAGGTTAATATCACATAATACATCTTCATCATTATATCCAAATGATACATTTTTAAGACTTAATAGTATATCATTATTCATTACACAACGCCTCCTTTAAAGAAGCCAAATTAGATGTCATTAAGCTTATATAATCTTCATTTTGTGTCAAATCATTTAAAGCTTCTATTGTATTTAAGCTGCTTCTTTTAATATTCAATGATGATGCAATGGCATCTGAAAATGATGATGACTCACTAGCTTCACCAAAAATCACTTTAATATTTTTGCTCTTAAGCTCATCAGTTATTTTGGCAAGCTCCGAAGCCGTAGGACTATCTGCATTTGTAATTCCCATAATTGCGATTTCCTCTAACCCATAGTCTTTGCATAAGTAGCCGAAAGCTTCATGTGTTGTAGCTATATAATTTGTTTTTCTATCTTGTAATTCTTCCCTATATTTGATATCAAGTGCTTCAAATAACTCTTTATTTTTTAAATAATTAGCTTCATAATAAGTTTTATTATTTTCATCAATTTCAACCATTTTATTAACAATACTATCCATCATTTTAATTGCATTTTTTATTGATAGCCAAATATGAGGATTAACCGTTTCACTATCATGATCCTCAACGTCGTGTTCATGATCATGAGAATGATGAGAATACAATGGCTCTATTCCATCACTTAATGTTAATGCTTTATTTTTTATTTCATCCGGCAACGAATTAGTATATGCTTCAAAGCCAAAGCCAATCTCAATATAAAGCTTTGCATCGTATAATGCTCCTATTTTTTTAGCTGTTGGTTCATAATCGTGAGGCTCCTGTCCATTAGGAACAAATTGAGTAACCTCATATTTATCACCAACAATTCTTTTCGTCAAATCATAAGCAGGATAGGTTGAAGCAACAATCACATTAGTATCTATATTTAAACTACAAGCTGTAAATAACAATCCAATTCCAATTATAATAAAAAAACTAATAATTTTTTTCATAATTCCTCCTAAATGCAAATAGTTTGCATTTGCATTTACGATTATAACATGTTATAATACTATTTGTCAATGGTGGTGATTTTATGGATTTAAGTAATTTTGGACTTAAAAATACAAAGGCTCGTGAATGCTTAATTAATCTTTTAAAGGAAAGTAAGGATCCTAAAACCGCTGAGGAGCTCTATTTAAACCTTCCTCAAGGCTTAACTAATCTTTCAACCGTTTATAGAACCCTTCACACATTTTGTGAGGCAGGTATTATCTCAAAAGAAATTAGACCGGATGGAAAAGCATTATACTCTTATTCATCCTTTGAGCATCACCACGTATTAATTTGTATCAAATGTAACAAAAAAATTTATTTAAGTGATTGCCCATATAAAAAAATAAATGATGAAATCTACCAAGAAACTGGCTTTTTAGTAGATAATCATCATATTGAACTTTATGGTTATTGTAAAGATTGTCAGAGTAGTAAATAAACTACCCTTTTTTATTTAAGAAGCATTCTTCTTCATGTGAATTAATAATACCAATTGCTTGAAGATATGCATAAATAATTGTTGTACCCACAAACTTCATTCCCCTTTTTTGAAGATCATTTGATATTTTATCAGATAATTCACTTTTAGTTTTACCAACCTCATAATATATTTTATTATTAGAAAATGTCAACAAATAATTAGCAAAGCCATTATATTCATTTTCAATTTTTTTAAATATTTTAGCATTCATAATGCTTGCTTTAATTTTCAGCTTATTTCTAATAATACCCTCATTATTAATAAGCTCTTCTATCTTTTTATCATCATACATAATGATTTTTTCAATATCAAAATTATCATAAGCACTTCTAAAAGCTTCTCTTTTATTCAAAATACATTCCCAGCTTAAACCAGCTTGAAATGATTCTAAAATAAGCATTTCAAATAAATATTTTTCATCCAGATTTAAAGCTCCCCACTCCTTGTCATGATATTTGATATACAAAGGATTTTTTAAATTACACCAGCTACATCTTTTCATAATACTAGCTTATAATATATAACACCTAATTTTTTTCCAAACTTGAATGCTATATCATTTATTTGTCCTTCCTTATGAAAACCATTTCTTTCATGAAATTTTATTGAAGGTAAATTATCAGTTGTAACAACACTAATAATATTTTTAATACCATAGGTTGGAGCTATTTCAATTATTTTTCCAAGAAGCTGTGTCCCTAAAGCCTTACTGCGAGCATTAGGATCAACATATATTGATAAATCTGCACTCATAAATGCAGCTTTTCTATCAATAAAATAATCCAAATAAGCATAGCCTAAAACTTTATTTTCATATTCATAAACTAGATAAGGGAAATTCTTAACTATACGCTTTATTCTTTCTTTAAATTCAACTATATTTAAAGTATCACTCTCAAAGGTAGCAGTTGATTCTTTAATATAAAAGTTATAAATATTAAGACATTGCTCAATATCTTTTTCTTCAATTTTTCTAATCATAATTTATTCTATAAAACAGGAAAACTATAGATAGTTAATTGAGCTAATCAATTTGTTTTATATTCTCCTTTACTACAAAATCAAAAATATAATGCATTATATCATATATAAATATTTCATAGTTTCATTTTAACATCATTTATTTTTTATGTCTAGCATTATAAAAACTAAAAATTATTTCTTGTATATGATTATATTTTAGCCTATAATAACATAGAAAAGTAAGCTGTTTGAGGCTCTATTTTATGGAGCAATAGCTTACTTTTTTATTATATCAACATCCTTCTTATATTTAATTGTTGTCTTATCATTTAGAATCTTCTTCGACATTATAAAATAATGAAAATAATTTACTTGTTTGAATATTGTGTTAATGTCAATAATAAAATAATCACATAACAATTAATGTCAAAATATAGAATACCAATAAAAAATCTATAAAACGGTGCTTGCTCCGAGTTTCACGTATTGGAGGTGGTACTCATGTTTTTAAATGCATGAGTCCTCCAAGAGTGTTCCTGGAGGACTCAACCAAATGCAAGAAATTATTGCTATCATTAACCTTATTGTATCAATAATAAGATTGATAGTACAAATTATTTCTTTGAAAAAAAAGAGATAGTTTTTGAGTAATCAATTGCAAGAGGGAAAGAAAAACACCGTCGCATCGGTGTTCCTCTTGTAATTATTTTTGACTTACAGGAGTAAGCCGTTGAATAGGCTTCCCTCTACTTTTATTATATACAACATTTTTTATTTTATCAAGAAAAATGTAAAATTATTTTTTACAAATGTTTAAATTAGTTACCAACTTGTTGTTGGTATTTTTTACTATTGCAAATATTATTTTTTTAATATAAAATACTTACAGAAAGTAAGCTGTCTTAAGGTTTCGTTTTATGACGAAACGATAGCTTACTTTTTCTTTTTTGACTAACCATATTAAATATTTATCTTTTTTTTTGAATATTTTTATACTTACCATCAATAGCAATTGTCATATTTTTTTTGATATTTATAAAAAAAATCTATAATATAGTTAAAGAAGTAAAAAACGATGTTGATGTGTTGCCTTTTAGGTTTAACGCGCAAAGTTTTTTCTTCTTTTTTATTTAACTTATACAAACGTAAATTTTACAATACTAACATTGAAGTTAATTTACTTTTTTTGTTTTATTGTTTACATCTTAGATGGAACTGATATAAGGCTCAGTAAACTGTAAATTTAATACATAAATAAATTGAGTTATATCAATCAAGTAGAAACAATCATCTTTTTCCAAATTTAGTTAATCATAAAAACAATGTAACTACGTATAGAATTGAACAATCAATATCCGCTAATAAATGGCGTCACTCTTTAGCTACTGAGCTAATGAATAGTAATATACCACTTAAAGAAATACAAAACGTTTTAGGCCATACGGAGTTAAACACGACACAGAAGTATTTGCATAGCAATCAAGAAAAAACAAAAAAGGACATTCTAAATGTCCTCTCATTTCAAGAGATGTGAGTGTTTCTCTCATATCCTCAATCTATAAAAAATAGCTTAGCTATCTTGTTTTTATGGAGCAGGTGATGAGAATCGAACTCACGTAGTCAGCTTGGAAGGCTGAGGTTCTACCATTAAACTACACCTGCATAAAGAATGGTCGGAAAGACAGGATTTGAACCTGCGACCTCCTGGTCCCAAACCAGGCGCTCTACCAAGCTAAGCTACTTTCCGATCTTGACAAAATTGCACTTAAAATTATATCAAATCTCATTTGCAATGTCAATAGAAAATTATAAGATATTTTAAAAGATGGCGCACCGTAGAGGACTCGAACCCCTAGCCTTTTGGTCCGTAGCCAAACGATCTATCCAATTGATCTAACGGTGCAAAAGTTGGCGGTTCGGACGGGACTTGAACCCGCGATCTCCAGTGTGACAGACTAGCATGTTAACCACTACACCACCGAACCAATTTTATAAATTACTACTAAATTACTTGCAGCTCCTATATGTTACCATAACTAAAACTGATTTGCAAGAGTTTTTTTATAATTTTAACAAAAAGTTTTCCTAATTTACCTGTAATATAAATTTTTTACATTATTTTTTCATATAAAAATCTTTTCCATTTTTTGAAAACTTATTTCAAATAAAAATAACAAGGAGGGATATCCCTCCTTAATTATCATTACTTTAATCTATCAATAATAATATGTGCAGCCTTCTTACCATCAACCATACTTCTTACAACAGTATCTGCACCTCTTACAATATCTCCACCAGCTAAAATACGTTCGTCAGATGTTGTAATTCCATCGTTTGATACAATATATCCTGAGTTAAGCTCAATTCCAAACTTCTCAGTTAAATTCTTATCTGGAGACTGACCAATCGCTACAATTACATTATCACACTTAAATTCTTCATATTTTCCTGAGCCAACTGGACTTCTTCTTCCTGATTCATCAGGTTCTCCAAGTTCCATAATTTCACATTTAATAGCTTTTACCTTACCATTTTCTGTAATAATTTCAACAGGATTATGTAAGAAATTAAATGAAACACCCTCTGCCATTGCATCATCAAGTTCATCCTTTGAAGCAGGTGCCTCTTCTAAACTTCTTCTATATACAACAACCGTCTTATCAGAGCCAACTCTTTGGCTTGTACGGCAACAATCCATTGCTACATTACCAGCTCCTACAACATAAGTAATTCCTTGAAGTTTAACACCTTCACCCTCGCCATAGGATTCTTTCATATTTACAGCCTTCAAGAAATCACCAGCACTATACACGCCCTTGGCATCTTCACCAGGTATTCTAAGTGATTTATATTTACCAAGTCCACAGCCAATAAATACCATATCATAATTATTTAATAATTCACTAGGAATAGCTTCATGCTCAGTTACATAATTTACACCCATTCGCTTAGTAAATTCAATATGCTCATTTAATAACTTTTTAGGAAGACGATATTCAGGTATACCATAGCTCATTACCCCTCCTAAATGCTTTTCTCTTTCATAGACGGTGGCGTGAATTCCATTTTTTACAAGTTCAAGTGCACATGAAATTCCTGCTGGACCTGAGCCAATAATAGCTACCTTCTTATCACTCCACGTAGTTACAGGTTTTAATTCAATTGTTTTATTTTCCATTACATAACGCTCTAGTGGTCCTACATGAACAGGATCTTGTGTTTTCATCTTATTACGGATACAATTCCCAATACATTGCTTACGATGATCACATACACGTGAGCAGATTGGCGATAAATTAGTACCATCCATTAAAATCTCATATGCACCATTCACATCATCATTTTTTAAGCAAGCAATAAATTCATTTATTCTCAATCCTGCTGGGCAACCATTCTTCTTACAAAATGGCACCTTACAGTTTAAGCATCGTGAAGCTTCCTTTATTGCTTCATCATGTGTATATGTTCTTGTTACTTCTTTAAAATCTAACATCTTATTCACCTAATATTCCTTTATTTACCATATATAAATCACAAAGCCCAATTGCACACATAGCTTCAAGCACAGGAAGTGCTCTTAATATGATTGCTGTATCATGACGGCCCTCAATTAAAAGGCTTTCAATCTTATCAGCCTTAAAATTATAAGTATTTTGTGCAACACCAATTGATGGTGTGGGTTTCATCATAATTCTTAACTCAATATCATTTGAATTCGTAATTCCACCATTAATTCCCCCATTATTATTCGTTTTCGTTTTACCAAACCTATCAATGTATGGATCATTAAATTCTGACCCATATAGTCCAACTCCATCAAAGCCAACACCAAATTCAACACCCTTTACCCCACCTACAGAAAATAAAAGATGGGATAAAACTGATTCGACACTGTCAAAATAAGGTTCACCTAATGCAGCTGGTACACTAGAAATAGTAATTTTTACAATTCCCCCAACACTATCATGCTTATCAATTGCTTCTTCTAAAATAGACCTAAATTTAGACTCATCAGTACTACCATTTAGATTAACAATTTTCGTATTATATTTAAGTGGTAATATCTTTTTAGCAATTACTCCCGCAGCTACAATACCAAGCGTAAGTCTTCCTGAAAATGAACCACCACCACGATAATCATTAAATCCTTTATATTTTATTTTAGCAGTTAAATCGGCATGTGATGGTCTTGGATGATTAACCAAATTAGAATAATCCTTACTTTTAGTATTTTGATTTAAAAATCTAATTAAAATCGGCGCCCCCGTCGTAAAACCATTAAAAAGTCCACTTTCGATTATTGGCTCATCGGCTTCAATTCTTGGCGTTGTACCTAATCCTTGCGCTTTTCTTCTTAAAAGGTCAGACTCAAAATCATGACTATCAAGCTTAATACCTGCAGGCACCCCATCTACAAGAACTCCTACTGAGATCCCATGAGATTCACCAAAAATTGAAACTCTAAATAACCTACCAATGCTATTCACCAATATCACCCCTTACGTCTTCAATGATTTTATTATAATCAATATCATATACTTTATCAAGCCAAATATCTTCTGCCTCTGCAGCTTGAAAAATAAGCATTAAAAGTCCATTATAACTGTTCTTATTATAGCTCATAAGCTTAGTCTTAGACGGATTAAAAATAATATCCACAATACATTTAGCTTTTGAAGCTATTTCCTCATCAAGAGGTGAATCATCCATGTGAGGATACATTCCAACCGGTGTAGTATTAACAATTAAATCAATTTTCTTTGATTTTAAATCCTCATATCCTATTATGTTATTTTTAGGATGACGAGATACTAAGGTAACATTAGCATTCATATTTTCTAATGCCTTGGTAATCGCTTTTGAAGCTCCACCAGTACCTAGGACATAAGCATTTTGTTTTTCAACCTTAATATTATAATATTCAAGTTCTCTTTTAAAGCCAAAATAATCTGTATTATAACCAACCACCTTGCCATTTTTCATACATATTGTATTTACAGAACCAATCGCCAAAGCTTCAGGTGATATTTCATCTAAATATTTCATTATTTCAATTTTATAAGGAATAGTAACATTAAAGCCATCATATTCGCCTGACTTTAACTCATCAATTCTTTTTTTTAAATTTTCAGGCGTTGTTTCTAAAAGTTTGTAAGATGCATCAATGTTTTTTATACCAAAAAGATGTTTATGAATTAAAGGTGAAAAACTATGTCCAAGGGGATTGCCAATTAAACCAAAACACTTCATTATTTATTTTGCTCCTTAATCAGCTCTTCTTGATAATCCTTAGAGGCCTTAAGCATTCCTTCTAAAAAAGTAATATAGTAGCCTTCTAATTCTTGATCATTTAGAATTTGCGTATTACGCTTAATAAGTTCATTTTCTCTTTTTAAATCTAAAATAGGAAGATTATTTGATGCCTTATATTCTGCCACCATTTTAGCAGCACTCATCCTTTTTTTGAATAAAGTAATCATTTCCTTATCACATTCATTAATAATTATTCTTGCATCATCTAATTTACTCATAGCTTATTACACCTCCTAAAGAAGCCAATACCTCAAAAAAGTTAGGATAGCTTTTGTTTACTGCTTCTGCACCTTCAATTACAAGGTCTTCTGATACAACTGTTGATAACATCGCTAAAGCCATTACAACTCTATGGTCATTATGAGAAGAAACTACTCCTCCATGAAGACTACTACCATAGATGTCCATACCATCAGGAAATTCCTCAATATGACCTCCAAGACGCTCTACTTCCTCTTTCATCGCACTAATACGATCACATTCCTTAATCCTAAGCCTTGAAGCATCATAAAAATGAGAACGTTCATTTCTTATCGTACTTGCAAGTACAGTTAAAGCTGGGCCTAAATCTGGAGATTGAGCGAATGAAATATTAGCACTATGAAGATTAATTGGTAAAGCCTTAAGGCCTTCAGCTTCATGCTTAATAACACCACCAAAATCAGAAATATCAGAAATAATCTTTTTGTCTCCTTGAAATGATGCTAAATTCATTCCTTTAAGTATAATATCATTCCCAAGCATATTAGCAAGAAAGAAAAAAGCTGATTGGGAAAAATCTCCTTCAACTTGATAATCACAAGGTTTAAAGTTTTGATTTCCTTTAATATCTATTTCTTCTTCAAAAACATCAATAGTAATTCCAAATCGTCTTAAAATATCCACAGTAAGATCAATATACCCCTTAGATTCAAGTTTAGTTGTAATAATAATTTTTGAATCTCCATTTAAAAGTGGCAGGGTGTACAAAAGACCCGTAATAAACTGACTTGATACATTGCCGGGAACCTCATATATTCCAGGCTTAAGACTGCCCTTAAGCTTTAAAGGTAAATATGCATCTTTCGGATGTGAATAAGCAATCCCTTTCTTTTCAAACAAATCATAATATACATCAAGTGGTCTATTTACCAATCTATTATGTCCAACAAATGTAATCTCTTCTTTATTAATTAAGGCAATAGGAATCAAAAATCTTAAAGTAGAACCCGATTCGTTTGCATCAATAACATTTTTAATCCTTTCTACATTAGAGCCTTTAATTAAAAGATAATCACTATAACATTCTATATTAGCACCTAACGCCTTCATTCCTTCAATTGTAGCCTTTATGTCCTCAGAATAAGCTATGTTAGTTATTTTAGAAATACCATTTGCTAAAGAGGCCGCAATAATAGCTCTATGAGCAAGACTCTTTGATGGCGGTATTATTACTTCCCCCTTCAAGCGGCCAGGTTTAATTCTTACATTCATAATTTAAAAGCTCACTTTCACTAAATTTTTTAGCAAATACTGCACCAAAATCACTGATTAATATAAAGGAAACCTCACCAGCAATGTTCTTTTTATCATAAACTGTGTTTTTAATAATTTCCTTATAATCATAGTTTTTAATAGGCAAGTCATATTTAAGTAATATTTTTTTTAGCGTATCATAACAAGAAGGATTTGTTAGACCTAAATCAATACCCATTTGTATTGCCATAAGCATTCCATTCGCAACAGCCTCACCATGTCTTAAATGACCATCAAGCTCAACGATATGGCCGAATGTATGACCAAAATTTAAAAACATTCTTTCCTTTAAATCAAAAGGATCAATTTCTACAATGTTTTTTTTAACACATAATGATTCATAAATAATTTCTTCTGTTATTTTAACATCACTATTTAAAAGCATGTCTAACAGTTTTCTATTACCGATACAGCCGTGTTTAATAAGTTCCCCCATACCATTATTAAATTCAACCTTGGGCAAAGTTTCTAAAGCATTAGGATCAATAATAACCTTAAGAGGTTGTTTAAAGGCCCCAATTATATTTTTTCTACCATAAAAATCAATACCTGTTTTACCACCAATTGAAGAATCCATTTGAGCTAATAACGAGGTCGGTATTTGAATATAGGGATTACCTCTATAAATACTTGAGGCAACAAATCCTGTTAAATCACCAATTACCCCACCCCCAAGTGCAATTAGTAATTCTCCTCTTTTTATTTCTAAATCAAGAAGCTTAGTTAAAACCTCTTTATAGGTTTCAAAACTCTTTGATTGTTCTCCTGCTTCAACACATACAGAATAAACTTTAAAGTCATGAAGTTCATTTTTAATTTTATCTAAGTATAATGGACCAACATTAGAATCAGTTATAATATATATTTTTTGCTTATCATAAACTGCTTTAATTTCCTCATTCATCTTATTATAAGCACCCTTTTTAATCACTATATCATAGGAATTAGGTCCTAAATTCATTTTAAGTATCATTTTTCCATCTCTTTTCGTTTATTCTTTGATTTAATAAAGATTTCCTTTAAACCTTCCTTATTATTTTCAACAAGACAAAGTTTAAGTTTTAAAAGCTCGGATTCAAAATTGGTTATCTCAGATAACAAATATTCTCGATTTGCAAAAAATAAATCACTCCATAAATTTTCATTAATCATAGCTATCCTTGTAAGATCTCTGTATGAATCGCCAATAAAATTTTTGGTATCATCTTCCGTATCACTATTTACAAGAGATACAGCAATAGCATGTGTAAGCTGTGAAGTAAATCCTATCATTTTATCATGATATTTAGGGCTCATAAGAGAAATACGCCCAAAGCCTAAATCATGACCTATTTGTTTTAAAATATTAATTTCATATTCTTTATTTTCTACATTTACAATTAAGAAATTCATACCATCAAATATTTTATTATCAGCATATTCTATTCCTGATTTTTCCCTACCAGCCATAGGATGATGTGAGATATAAATTGCAGGTGATGCAAGTTTAATTGCTCTGTGGATAAATGCGGATTTAACACCACAAACATCAGTTATAACCTGTTTAGAATTAAAAAGGGAATGATAGCTTTCTAAAAATTCTAGAATATGATCAGGATAAAGCCCAATAATAATCAAATCCGAAATGGTAATAAATTCAGATGCATCAAGGGAGACGGCATCACACATGTTATGTGATAAAGCATAATCAAGCGTGCTTTGCTTAACATCAACTCCATATATTTTATGCCCAGCTTTTTTTAGCCCCATCGCATAGGATCCACCAATAAGACCAAGACCTACCATTAATATATTCAAAATATCAACTCCATTTTGTTTTCTACTTTTATTTTATCATATTTAAGCTTTTTTTAAAAGAAAACCTGTTTCATTCATCAGTAATTTATAATGATAATATTTAACTAAAAAGATTGAATATAAGTAGATTTTATTTTGCATCAGATCATTAAAATCCATATCATACATGTCAGACATTTTCATAAGTCGATATGATACGGTATTTCTATGAATATAGAGCTTATTTGCAGCTATGCTTAAGCTTTTATCATAACTCAAATAAAAATAAAGGGTATTAATATTATCCGTTTCATTTTTCATATCATCATTATATATTTTCATAATTTTCAAATCAATAAAGTTTTTTATTTCATTTATATTATACTTATCAGTAAAAAATGGTAAATATATTTTATAATCAGCCTCAAAATAAAGAACACTTTTTTTACTTTCTTCTAAAAATCTAAGTAAATTAGTCAATGCTTTATAATAAATATTAAATGAGAAATAATCTAAAATTTTCTTTACGTAAAGTGCTGTCAAGTTATTATCAATTAATATATCAGTAATTTTACTAAGAGGCATATTATCATTATTTAAAAAAATTAAAACATTATCATCATAAGCAATTACCGCATTAACAGCTAAAACACTTTCTAGCTTAACCTTTAAATAATTATTTTGAGAAAAGCTCGCTTTTGAAAGAGAAATAATTAAAAGACTTGCATCTAAATTAACCTTATAATCTTCAATTTTAGTTTTTAAAATATCCTTCGTTTTATATTCAGAATTAAGCAATGCTTTATAAAAAGTTTGGATATTAGCATCATTTTTCTTATAATCCTCTAAATATAGAATTTTGCCAATTGAGTTAACAAGATGTTTTAATGTATCGTAATCTAATTCATCAAATGTTGAATTTTCCTCCTCTAATAAAACCAAATAACCAAGCATTGTATTATGTTCTATTTTATAAAAAAGTCTTCTTTTATTTTTATTAATTGAATCTAAGATAACATATTCACTCTTATTTTTAAAAGCATTATTAGCAATAGCAATTAATTCAAGTGACCAGACACCAGCGTTAGTAGCTTCCTTATATACATTGTCACCTTTATTAGTTTGAGTATAATATAAAAGCTCATAATTATGGTTTATTACTACCATTGGATTTTTTATATAATTAGCGTATAAATCTAAAAGTTCCTTTAAACTATAACACGCTTCCTCTTCCTTTAAAATTTCTAAATTCATATTATCACCTTTTTTGTGCTATAAGCACAATTATTTAGTGATATTTTACACTATAAAGACATTTTATTCAAGATTTAAAGGCTTATAATATTCTTGTAATTTGAAAGGAATGATAAAATGAAAAACGAAAAAAAGCCCCGCAATGTAGGAATTTGGGCTTTTCTAAATAAAATTCCTGCCGGAACAATGTTTGTTCCGCTAGTTATTAGTGCTATTATTTGTACGATAACAGTTGAATGTGGTCTTGGCACAGGAGTGGTTGGTGAAGGACAAACGTTATGGGAATTTCTAGGTAATCCAATGAAAGATCTTTTTGGTAAAACTGGACAAATGCTACTGATTGGTCTAATGCTATTTTGTACAGGTACAATGATCAAACCTCATGATTTTGTAGATGTATTTAAACGTGGATTTTGGTTACTTCTTGCAAGACTTCTTCCTGCATACATTATTTGCACAGTTGTATGGTTTACTTGTGGACCTAAAGGTTTTTGTGGAATTGATTTTATTACCTTTACATGTGTTGTAACATCTGCTAATGCGGCCTTATATATGGGAATTATTCCTCCTTACGCTGACAATAGTGACCGAGCAGCTTTCCCTGTAATGCTAATATTATCTATGCCTCTTCTACCTTTTATCTTTATAAGTTCATTTGGTAAAATATCTGGAGACGCATCCGGTCAAACCTTAGCTAAAATTGTTCAAATCTTTTCATTATTAATTCCCTTTATTTTAGGCTTTATTCTTGGTAATTTAGATACAAAAATAAGGGAAATATTTAAAGGTGGTAATACTATTATTCTTCCTTTTTTAGGATTCGAATTTGGGTCAACTATAAATCTAATTAATGCATTTAAACCATCAGTATTACTAGCTGCACTATTATTAACTGTTATTTTCTGGGCAATTACAATGATAATCCCTTATATTGTAGATAAATTTGCTTTAAAACGTCCTGGTTATGCATCTATTGGAAGTTCTTCTCTTGCTGGTGTATCATTATCAATTCCAGCAATGTTTAGCCTTTACACATTTAATGGTATTGCTGGAAATGATTTAATTACAAATAGTGTTTCAATTTTAGCATTTGTTTTATTAATCACTAACATTCTATCTCCATTCTTTACTAAAGGAATTATGACTTATTATTTTAAGTCTCATCAAAAAAATAAAATTAGTGATGTTAAACGTGTATTTGAAAGCACTCATCCTGAATTAATAACTGATTTATATGATGAAAATTATGTTTATAAAAAAATTAAGAAATGAGGTATTTAAAAATGAAAAAAATTCTAACCCAAGTTGGTACATTAAATAGTTTAATGATGGGAGATTATTATGCGACAGAAACTGTTGATGAGTTATTAAAAAATGGTGATATTGGTATTGGTACATATGAAGGACTAGATGGAGAAGCCATTATCCTTAATGGTGTTGCCTATGATTCTCGTGCTGATGGTAAAACCTATGTTATGGATAAAAATGATAAATTACCATTCGCAACTGTAACAAAATTTGACAATAATGTTACTGAATATAAAGTTTCCTTCAAGGATATTGAACAATTAAAAGATGAACTTGAAAAAAAGATTCCTAGTAAAAATTTCTTCTATATGATTAAGTTGGAGGGTTTATTTAAAGTACGTATTCGCTCATGTTACAAGCAAAGTGAACCTTATGAGCCATTATATAAGGTTGCCTGTGACCAAAGAGAATATGACTTTGAAGAGGAAGGATACGTAATTGGTGTATATTGTCCTAATTATGTTCAAGGTATGAATTTACCTGGTTGGCACATTCATTTCTTAAGTAAAAATCTTAAGCATGGTGGTCATATTTTAAAGCTTGCTGGTAATAATATCAGTTACAAAATTAATGATATTGATGAATGGAATGTAATCCTTCCTCATACTAAAGGCTTTGAAACTTGGGATTTAACCGAGGATTTAAAGGAAAAAACTAAGCAAGTTGAAGGATCATCAAAAAAGTAATAAAAAAATGATTTGGAATAAACCAAATCACTTTTTTTTATTACTTTATAACAATATTAACAATCTTTTTAGGTACAACAATTACCTTAACAATTTGATGTCCATCAGTATAAGCCTTAACCTTTTCTAATGATAATGCAATATTTTTAACCTCTTCTTCTGTTGCATTTACATCAATTAAAGCCTTATCACGAAGTTTTCCATTTACCGAAATTGCATATGTAACTTCGTTATCAACAAGTTTATTTTCATCGAATGTAGGCCAAGTTGCGGTTGCAAGACAATCCGTATTACCAAGAATTTCCCACATTTCACTACAAATATGTGGACAAACTGGTGATAACAGTTTCACTAAGCCTTCAATAAAGCCCTTGTAAATAATAGGTGATTTGTAGGCCTCATTAACAAAAATCATCATTTGTGATATAGCTGTATTAAATGATAATGCCTCATAATCAGTTGTGACCTTTTTTACAGTTTGATGATAAATCTTTTCAAGAGAATTATTATATTCAGTAGTGAACTTCCTAGTATAATCCGGTGACGTTACTAAACGATAAACTCTTTCAAGGAATTTATGAGCACCATCTACACCTTCATTTGACCAAGGCTTAGATGCCTCAAGAGGTCCCATAAACATTTCATATAATCGTAAAGTATCTGCACCATATTCATTAACAATGTCCGAAGGATTAACAACATATTCAGGGAAACGTTTACCCATCTTAATTCCATTTGAACCTAGAATCATACCTTGATGAACTAGCTTCTTAAATGGTTCATCAACAGGACAAACACCTTTTTTATATAAATATTTGGTCCAAATACGGGAATACATTAAATGACCTACAGCATGTTCAGGACCACCAATATATAAATCTACAGGAAGCCAATGCTCTAAAAGCTTCCTATCGCATAACTCATGATCATTATTAGGATCCATATAGCGCATAAAATACCAACTAGATCCGGCTGAACCTGGCATAGTTGAAGTTTCACGAACACCATGAAGACCATTATGATTATATTTTTTCCATTCGGTGGCATTTTCAAGAGGGGCTTTACCATTTTTGCCCTTATAATCATCAAGCTCTGGTAAAACGAGTGGTAATTCATCGTCATCGAGAGCGTGAATTTCACCATTATCTAAATATACAATAGGAACTGGCTCTCCCCAATATCTTTGACGAGCAAAAATCCATTCACGGAACTTATAATTGATTTTTTTCTTGCCAATTGAATGAGCTTCTAAATATTCAAGCATAGTTTTAATTGCTGTTGGTTTATCCATCCCATTTAAGAAACCAGAATTAATATGAATTCCATCTTCCGTATAAGCTTCTTTAGTTATATCTCCACCCTCAAGAACAGGAATAATCTCAAGATTAAACTTTTTAGCAAAAGCATAATCTCTTGTATCATGAGCTGGTACAGCCATAATAGCTCCAGTACCATAACTGGCAAGAACATAATCAGATATCCATATAGGAATTTCTTTGCCATTAATTGGATTTATAGCATAGGCACCAGTAAAAACACCAGTCTTATCCTTATTAAGTTCTGTACGTTCAAGCTCTGATTTTGAAGCACAAGCCGCCTTATATGATTCTACTTCTGCTTTTTTATCACTTGTTGTAATTACATCAACAAGCTGATGTTCAGGTGCCATAACGCAATATGTCGCACCAAATAACGTATCGCAACGGGTTGTAAAAACTGTAAACTTTTCATTTGTACCTAAAACCTTAAAATCAACTAAAGCACCCTCAGATTTACCAATCCAATTTCGTTGCATTTCCTTTGTAGATTCTGGCCAATCAATCTTATCAAGACCCGAAAGTAAATCTTCTGCAAAAGCAGGCTGGTCAATAACCCACTGCTTCATATTTTTACGAATAACAGGATAACCACCGCGCTCTGATTTACCATCAATAACCTCATCATTTGCTAAAACTGTACCAAGTTCTTCACACCAGTTAACAGGCATATCAATATACTTAGCATAGCCATCTTGATACATTCTTTTAAAAATCCATTGAGTCCAATGATAAAACTTAGGATCAGATGTCGCAATGGTTTTAGTCCAATCATAATCGAAGCCAAGCTCATGAAGCTGCTTTGTAAAATGCTTAATATTTTCTTGTGTAAAACCATCAGGATGATTTCCTGTATTTATTGCATATTGTTCAGCTGGAAGACCAAATGAATCATATCCCATTGGGTGTAATACATTATATCCTTGCATACGTTTCATACGAGAAATAATATCAGTTGCTGTATATCCTTCAGGATGTCCGGCATGAAGACCAACTCCAGATGGATATGGGAACATATCTAGTGCATAGAATTTAGGCTTAGAAAAATCCCAAACATCAGTTTTGAAGGTTTCATTCTTTTGCCAATATTCCTGCCATTTCTTTTCAATTTTCTTATGGTCAAATGTTGTATATTCCATAATTTTTCACCTCAATTTAATGATATATCAATGATATCATAAAAAGTATAAAATTTAAATATCCTTATTTATTTCTAACTATTTTTTTGTGAGTACACTTCTTAGATCTAATTTCTAAAATGATAGATATAATAATAGGAACTATTATAGCCAGTGGCAAGCATATAAAATAAATTATTTTAAGCTTATAAAACATAGAAATATCGTTATTTACCATTAGTTTATAGATGCCAAGGCCAATTACAAGGATTAAGGTCATACATAAATTAAGATAATTTAGACGCTTATAATCCTTAATTTTAGCTACATTATATAATTCGATTAATAATATAATAATTGGCATTGCAAGAGTTAGATAACATAAAATAGTTAGATAATTATAATACATTGGATGATCAGACTTAATTGATACTATGATTATTATCGGTGTCATCGTAAGTATTAACAAAAATAAAATAATTGATTCAATAATAAAAGTTTTTTTCATATATTTTAAAAAAAGGGGGATGCAGCTGCATCCCTTATATAATTAAATTAGAAACCAAAGAATTCTTTAGCATTGTTATAGCAAATATCTTCTACAATTTTGCCAAGAGTATCTAATTCTTCTACTGGATATTGACCAGATTCAACTAGGTTACCAAGCATTTGACATAACAAACGACGATAATATTCATGACGTGGGTAAGCTAAGAAGCTTCTTGAATCAGTTAACATACCTACAGATTGAGAAATTAAACCAACCTGCATTTGTGTTTCTAGATTTTGCTTCATACCATCTAGTTGGTCTAGGAACCACCAAGCAGTACCAACTTGAACACGGCTCTTAACACCTTCCTCTTGGAAGCAGCCTGCAAGAACAGTAAGTGCATAGTTATCACGAGGATTTAAGCAATAAAGAATTGTCTTAGGAAGAGCATCATTAGCATCTAATGCACCAAGAAGTGCAGAAAGTTTTTCCATATATACAGCATCTTCAATTGCATCAAAGCCTGTATCTGGGCCAATCTTTTCAAGCATCTTCTTTGAATTGTTACGTAAAGCACCGATGTGATATTGTTGTACCCAACCATGCTTCTTGTATTGCTTGCCTAAGAATAATAGGATATAACCCTTGTATTGATCTTGCTCATGAGAAGAAATTTCTTCATGCTTCATTCCCTTTAAGAAAACAGCATTTGCTTCTTCATAAGTAGCAGGTGTATAGTGAACAACATCAAGCGCGTGGTCAGAAACACGTGAACCCATTGAATGGAAGAATTCAATACGGCTTGCTAAACAATCAGTTAAATCATTTAATGACTTAATTTCTTTGCCACAAACCTTAGCCAATTGGTTAACCCAACTCTCAAACCAAGAAAGTTCAACATTGATTGCCTTATCAGGACGGAAGGCAGGACGAACAGTTACATTTAAAGTTTTATCCTCCATCATCTTCTTATGCCATTCAAGTGAATCAACAGGATCATCAGTTGTACAAACAGTCTTAACATTAAATTTATACATCATTTCACGAGCAGTTAATGTTTCAAGTTTAGCGTTTGCTTCATCCCAAATCTTCTTGGCATTTTTAGCATTAATAATATCATTAATTCCAAAATATCTTTGCATTTCAAGATGAGACCAATGATATAGAGGGTTTCCTACAAAATAAGGCATTGATTCAACAAATTGATAATACTTCTTATAGTCATCATCCGGACCAGAAATTGAATCCTCTTCATATCCTCTTGCACGTAGGCTTCTCCACTTGTAGTGATCACCATAACGATCTCCAGCTCCTAACCAAGCCTCAGTTAGATTACGGAACTTCTTATCCTCGTAAATTTCTTTTGGTTGAAGATGGCAGTGATAATCAATAATTGGCATCTTCTCTGCGTGCTCATGATAAAGCTTCTTTGCAGTTTCTGTTGTTAACAGAAAATCTTTGTCCATAAATTTTTCCATTTTAATTATCTCCTTAATTTTTATAAAACTACTCCGTCTTTAAAAATTGAAATTTCACGGAAGTTGTTTTTCTCATTCTTTGTTTGTGTACGGCCAGAGGCAATATCACAAATTAAATCAATAAATTTTTCAAGTAATTCATTCATTGAATACTTATCAACTAAATCGCCAGCATTAAAATCAATCCAATTAGATTTTTTTGTGGCCATTGTTGTATTAGTCGCTACCTTAACAGTTGGAATAAAGCCGCCAAATGGTGTTCCACGTCCTGTAGTAAATAAAACCATTTGACATCCAGCACAACCCAAGGTTGTTGTAGCTACAAGATCATTACCTGGAGTACATAATAAATTAAGTCCATGTTCTTTAATTCTTTGGCCCATTTTTAATACACCATTAACAACGGCAGCTCCACCCTTTTGAGTACAACCTAAAGATTTATCCTCAAGAGTTGTAATTCCACCCTTTTTATTACCAGGCGATGGATTATCATAAATAACTTGATTATGCTCTTTAAAATAATGTTTAAAGTCATTAATTAATTCTACAATTTCTTCAAATATTTGTTCGTTTTTTGCACGAGCCATTAAAAGCTTTTCAGCCCCAAACATTTCTGGAACCTCACCTAAAACAGTTGTAGCGCCATTAATTGACAAGAAATCAGAAAATCTACCAAGTAAAGGATTAGCAGTAATACCTGACATACCATCAGAACCACCACATTTAAGACCAATTCTTAATACAGAAAGAGGTTTAGTGATACGTTTATCATTGGCCATTTGATCATAAAGTTCTTTTAATAGCTTAGTTCCTTCCTCAACTTCATCTTCAACCTCTTGGGCAATTAAGAACCGAGTACGAGATTCATCATAATCGCCTAAAGTTTCTTTAAAAGTTGACACAAGGTTTTCCTCACAACCAAGACCAAGAACTAGTACACCACCAGCATTTGGATGTTTAACCATATCTTGTAGTAATGTTCTTGTTAAAGTTAAATCAGACCCCATTTGAGAGCAACCAAATGGATGTTGGAATGTATAAACACCATCAATTTTTGACGTGTCATATTTTTCTTTAAAATTACTAATTATATCATTGGCCATACCAGATACACAACCAACAGTTTGAATAATCCATAATTCATTACGAATACCATATTCACCTGTTTTACGTTCATAAACATCAACTGTACGATCTGACTTATAGCCTAAAACCTCAGGATATTTAGGCTCATATTTATATTCAATAACATCATCAAGGTTAGTAGCAACGTTTTGAGTATGAACATGACATCCAGGTTCAATATCAGCTGTAGCGTGTCCAATTGGATTTCCATATTTTATAATGTTTTCACCTTTTTTGATTGGCCTTAATGCAACCTTATGAGCTTGAGGGATGTCCTCGCATAATGTGATACCCTCAATAACCTCACCTTTAGTAAAAGGACGAAGGCATACAGCTACATTGTCAATTGGATTAATAATAATATAATCTTTCATATTAGCAACCTATAAATGCTAAAGCCTCGCGCATTGGCTTAGTTTCGATTTCATATAAGCAATCTGTAACGAAGTCAGTAACACCCTTTAAATTATTTAAGTTTAATTCCCAGTGATGCTCAAGTCCTAAGAAATCAGTAACAATTCTTCTACAAGCTTCTTTAGAGCCATCAAAATTTGACCATTCTTTCTTGAAAAAGTCAAGTGCCCACTCATCATCCTTTAAAGCAATATCTTCATTACCTCTCTTACCACGATAGAAGGCAATTAAAGCAGCTAAACTAAATAAAGCATGTTTAGGGAAGCTTCCTGCTTCAATGCTTTGAAGTACTACTGGTAAGTTACGAGTTTTATACTTTGTAACAGAGTTTAAAGCAATTGACATTAATTCGTGACGTACAAACGGATTTCCATAGCGTTCAAGTACAGAATTAGAATATGCAACCATTTGGTCATGTGGAATATCAATTGTTGGAATAACCTCATCGAAAATATATTCACGAACAAATTTTCCAAGTTGAGGGTCCTCAATTGTTTCACGAACAGTATCAATACCTGCAAGATATGAAACAGGAACTAAGCAAGTATGAGAGCCGTTAAGAATTTTAACCTTTCTTTGTTTATAAGGAACAATTGAATTAACATATAATACATTTAAACCAGCTTTAGGTGCAGGGAATGCAGTTTCTAATGCTTTAATATCATCGCCATCAATGCACCATAAGTGGAAGATTTCACCTACAACCATTGAATTATCGATATAACCTAATTCCTCTTGACATTCCTTTTCATTTGCTCTTGGATATCCTGGAACAATACGGTCAACTAATGTATTATAGAACTTATTAGCTTTAGTAATCCAGTTAATAAATGCTTCATCATAACCACAAGTGTGAGCTAGTTTAACTAATACTTCTTTTAAAGTATCACCATTATGATCAATAAGCTCACATGGCATAATGAATAACCCCTTGTTTACATCTCCATTAAATGCTTCATAACGAGTATGTAAGAAAGAAAGAAGCTTACCAGGATAGCTCTTAGGACATACTGTAAAATCAGTATCTGTCTCATCATAAGCAATACCAGCCTCAGTAGTATTAGAAACAATAAATTCAAGTTCATCGCTCTTGGCATAGTCAAGATAATGAGCATATTCAGTAAATGGATTAATTAAATCTCCAATGCAATCAATTACTTGATGAGTTTTAACAACCTTACCATCCATTTTTCCTTGAAGATATAAAGTATATAAGCCATCTTGCTTTTTCATATCCTCAACACGTCCAAATGGCATAGGTTGAACAACTGCTACATTACCATTAAAAACGCCCTTCTTATTCATTGTGTCAATAATCCAATCTACAAAGGCACGTAAGAAGTTTCCTTCTCCAAATTGTAAAACCTTGATTGGGCGATTAACTTTTTCTACTATTTTAGCACTTAAATTTTCCACGATATTAATCCTCCATTATTGTCCGAAATATCGGACATACTATATCATCAAATTCATTGTAGCACGCTTTATTTTTTTTTGCAATAGGTACAAATAAAATTAATTTTTTACCTTTTTTCTAAGAAAAAACTTACCACTATTTGTGATAAGTTTCATTATTATTAATTTTAAAAGAACGATATATTTGTTCAACTAAAATAAGTTTCATTAATTGATGAGGAAATGTCATTTTTGAAAAGCATAGTCGAAAATTAGCTTTACTAATAACTTCATCACTTAATCCTAAGGAACCACCAATAATAAAGGTTATATGAGACGAATTATAAGTCTGAATCTCAAGTATTTTAGATGCAAGCTCCTCACTACTTAACATTTTCCCTTTTAAATCAAGTACAATAACATAGCTTTTAGGATTAAGGGCTTCTATAATTCTTAATCCTTCTTTCTCTTTAATTTGAATATTTAAAGCATCACTTGTTTTATCTTTAATAGGCTCATCTAAAAGTACAATCTCTTCTATTTGCGTATATTTAGATAGTCTTTTAACATACTCCTTAATTCCATCAACTAAATATGATTCTTTAAGCTTACCAACAGATATTATCGTTATTTTCATACTTCGAATACCTCAAGTGGAGTTTGTGACGCATATTCGAACTTAATTCCATCAGTTGATACTCCAACATCCTTAAAAACTCTAATTGAAGTAAGCTTAACAATTTGAACTAAATTACATTCTTCAGAAATATGAGCATAAATTATATGATTAGTATCAGGTCCTACAATATTAGTAAGTGTATAAGCACTGTCTTGATTTGATAAGTGTCCATGATCTGATAAAATGCGCATTTTAGTTTCATAAGGGCGATCTGATTCCATTAAAATTTGGGGGTCATGATTCGATTCAAATATATAACAATTTGCATCACTTATCTTATCAAACAATGCATGATGAACATATCCTGTATCAGTTATATAAACAAGCTTTCTATCATTTTGGCTAAAAGTATAGCCAACAGGATCAATAGCATCATGAAAAATTTGCAATGCCTCAATTTTAATATCCTTAATTTCAAAACAAGAATCATGATTAATAAAATGTATATTATTAATGTCCAATCTATCTCGAATTCTTGATGAAAGACCATTATAAGTACCTTTTGTCATGTAAATAGGAGCATTTGTTGCATTAGCAATAATTCCTAAACATGATGTATGATCAGTATGCTCATGAGTAATTAAAATACCATCTAAATTTAACAAATCAAATTCGTTATTACTAAGGGCTTCTTCCACTCTTTTTTTAGATATCCCGCAATCAAGTAAAATTTTAGCTGTATTTGTCGTAATAAAGGTACAATTTCCTTTAGAACCTGATGCAATTTGTAAAACCTTCATACTTCACCTCAAAAAATTATAGGGACTCAAATGAATCCCTATAAATAATTAATTAATTTTTAATTCGTCAAGAATCCAAGCACTAGTACCATCTGCTTTTTTAGCATCAAACCAGCCATAGAATACATCTGATTCTTCTAATGTTTCATAAGAATCAATTGTACGTTCTTGAATTGCAAAGACTTCGTTATATCTAGCTTGTTGAGAAGAAGCTGTAACGCTTGAGCCTTCAACATTATTCCATACAATGTTTCCAATTTGCTTATATAAGCGATATGTTTGGAATGTAGAATTTGAATATCTTGACATAACATCAGCAAGTACATTCTTAACAGCTGTTGTAGTTGTAGAACGCATTGATGTTACTGAACCATTATTTGTCATTTCCATAAAGTAAATGAAAATTTGTTCAATAGATGCCTTTTCATCAGAACTATAGCCAGATACATATACAACATCATCATCTGATGTAGTGTCTACATCATTCTTATATACAATTATATCTTGATATTCCCAAGTCTTAACAGAAGCTAATTTTTTCCAATCAGAATAAGAATCATTTGTCTTATTATCATTATAGAAATCTTCAGTACAAATCTTTGTTGTATCTCCTTCTTTATATGAATACATAATCTTTCCATCAGAATTAGTTACATTAGTAGATAATGATGAGTCATTTGATGATTCAAACTTACATGTTGTCTGATTTGTAATATCATAAGCATAAAGCATATGCCAACCATAAGTTGTTTCAGTTAATAGTGATAAATCTGCTGCATTAACATCAATCTTGTTATTAGCTGTTGCCTCTACAGTATGCTCTTTCTTATTATCATCCTTATATGTATATGGCTCATAGTTCCAATATCCATAATCAGATAAATTTTCTTTAACGTCTTTATAATTTTCAGATATAATCTTTGAATATAAATCCTTTACAGCATCAGTAAACTCTTCAACATAATTAGAACCATTTGAATAATCAATTGTATTAAGGTCTTCAGCTCTTAAGGCAAATTCAAAATTCTTTGTAAATTCAGACCACTTCTTATTTTTATAATCTGCACATTGTAATGTATAATCATATCCCGGATTATTGAATGTTTTAGCAATAAATTGTAAGGCTTCAACCTTAGTCTTTGTATTAATAATTGCAGCCTCTTTAACAATTGCATCAGCTAATGTTAAAATATCTTTTCTAAAAATAACCTTATCAGCTTCACTTAAATCGCTATAGAAATCCTTAGGATCATCATTTGTACCATCATGATCATAATCAACGGAAATAAGAATATGTGAGATATCTAAGCTATAATAATTATTATATTTTTTGTCAGCGAATGTTTTAAATGTTGCCATTAAACCATTAACATCGTTAAACTTTAATAGATTTTCACCTATCTGGTATTTAATAGCTTCATTCTTTAATGAATCAGAAGTTGTAACATAATCATCAGCCTTCCAGAACGCTCCATAATAACTATTGAATGCAGAAGTCAAATCAGAAGCCATTAAGTTATAATTTACAATATCATCTTGATTATCAAAACCATATTGTAAAACTAAATAATTGCTTAATCCCATCTTCTTTGAATAAGAAGTATCATTTTTCTTAAAGCTCTTAATTGCAGATTTAAGACCATCCTTATATCCAGAAATAGTATCACTATCAATCTTATCAAGTAAGATTGTCTTAGTTAAATACTTAGTTGCAAGTAGTGATGTAGCCTTAGATACACCATATTTGCTATTTAATTCATCATAAGAATCACTAACAGAATATGAATAAGATGTAGATAATGTACCTACTGTATTATCAGTATAGTTAAGTGTAAATACTAATGAATTATCAAATGAGCTCTTAGATGCAAAATCATATGAATCAGAATATGAATTATAATATTGGTTTTCATAAATTGGATCAAAAATCTTTAAATCTAAAACACTACGTTTAGAATCCGCAGCTAGTGTGTAGCCTGTATCAGATAAAATAGCCTCAATTAAGGTATTACCATATGTTTCAGTAGCCCAATTTTCAACAATCTTATCATCAATATATGTACTATTAAGACGACTCTTTTGTTCATCTGACAAATTGTCCCAATCATCGCCTTCATAAATATGTCCACGATAGCACATATAATAAATATTATCGCCTGAAATATTGAATGGCTCAGATAAATAATACTTTTCGTTTTCCTCGGTACTATCTTCATCAACCATATTTTTCGTCATAAAAGTGACAGCAGTTGAACCAATTTCATCTGTCATTTCATCGTTTTCGTCATCAGATCTAAATGTTGTATATTCACATTCATCTAAACCTTCTGGATCAATATACTTAGTCTTATAATAAGCATTAAATAATTCAATATAAAATTTTTTTACTTCCGCTTGAGTTATACCATCTTTATTTAGACTATAATGTACCTTTTTCTCAACAAGATTAATATATTTTTCAGCTTGAGCTTTTGATGCAAACTTAATTACAATCGCCTGATTAACTGTTTTAGCATCTGACTCTTCATTATATGGATTTCTTCCATCTAGAATATCTTTTGTTGTTGTTAAATTTTGAATTGATGAATAAATGTTTTTTCTAGCATCCAATACAGAATCCTTTGAATCTCCACTACCATCCTTTGGAAGATAATATGTATTTTCAACCTTATTTCCATCGACATCGTATAAATATTCATAGTTACGAATATATTCTATATTTTCCTTAGCATATTCAATTTTAGCTAATGTATATGCATATGTACTCATTAAATCAGTTATATTTCCCCAATGATAAACTAAAACATCATTTGTTTCATCATACGTAGGATATAACTCATTTTTATTAGAAGAAATATTAATACCATTACTTGTTAATTGATTATCAATAAATTTTTGAACAGCAACATCCTTATCATCATCCTCTAAATCAAGATAATCTTCTACAGTTGACACTGAAAAAATTGCATTTAATAAGTATTTATCAAATTCATCTGTAAATTTTGAATTACTATAATTAATGTTATTCTTCTTTATATAGTCATCTAACAATGAATTTTTAATTTTGTTTAATACCGTTGAATAACCATTCATACGAAATTGGTTATACATTTCATTAACTGAAACACTAATATTACTTTGAGATTCTAATGACGCATATGTTGCATTTAGGTTTAGATTTCCCGTAGGAGCCTTAGTATTGCGGTTTGCATCACATGATGCAAGTGTACCCGCAATAACTGCAACCCCAAGAAGGGAAATAATTCTCTTTGTATTTTTCATATTATTTACCCTCCTTATTACTTACCTTTACATTTTCAATAATATATGATTTCATTTGTGTCCACCAACCATCATATTGATTTAATAAAGTAAAGTATTGCTTAACGTATTTATCAGCATCCTCTTCACCAAAGAATGATAATTTAGAATCACTACTATATACATTAACAGTAGATAGGTATGAATCAGTACTTTCATGATTAGAATCTAATAACGCTTGGAATGTTGCTTTATTATTATAGCATTGGAATACTGAATTTCCGTCAGAATCCGTTTTATAGAAATCATAATTAGAACTTGAATTTCCAAATCCATAATACTTATAAATATCATCATTTTCGGTTAAAGTGTAACCTGTCTCTTTTGTCATCCATGTTACAAGTACTTCAAATTGTGTTGAATCAGATGTATATCTTGTAAATGCAGGTTGGAAATAAGTTGTAAGTGCTGTTGTTACATCAGTAGGAAGTGTTGATGAAGAACCATTAGCTGCATAATCTAGCATAAATGATAATGCTTGATTAATACTAATCTTATCATCTGAATTAAAAATATTAGAAATTTTATAATACTCATCATTATATTTATAAACTAAATTATTGTATAAATCACCATTATTTTCATCCTCTTCATATTTAGCACTAGCCTTTGTTGTAGCTGATGTTAAAAGTGGAAGATTATAACCAAATGATGAGTAAAGACCTTTTCCAGTTTGACCATAATATTCTCTTAATAAATATTCGTTAGGCATTACTCCATCTTTACCATTAAACAAGAAATTCTCTTGATATGCCTTATATGCTGCAAGTTTTAAAACGTCATTACAGCTTGCATAATCTGAAGTATTAGATACTGATAAATCTTCAGTCTTTAGGAAAATACCAGCACGACGATATTTAGCCCACTCAGATTCAGGTTCTGTTGGATTATACTCGTCATCACCTTCATATTTATCATGACCATTAGTAAAACGAGATGAACTATTATATTCAGTTATAATACTAGAAATAGTATCTACATTTGAATTAGATGAATTATCACATAATGTAATGATCTTGTTAATTAGTTCTTTTGCAAGGTCATTGTATGTTTGTTCCGAATTAGGATCTACCTGATTCCAATCAAAATCTGAATCAACATATGAAAGACCAGTTTCAGTACGATCAGGCTCGCCATCTTCATCCATATCTACATAAACTAATAAATTCTTACCTGAAACAGAAAAATAACTATCATAATATGTATTAGCAAATTTAGCTAATATTCCTGCTAAATCGCTATTAGCATAATCATTAATTAATGATGTAGATGCTTCATTAACACAATAATAATCATTAATAATATCAGCCATATTGTTTGTATGGAAATATAACATTAAGAAGTTATATTTACCTAAAGATGCGCTATAACCAGATGAAGATAATTGGTCAGCTGCGAAATTAGAAAGTAAATTATTTAAGCTTTGATAATATGTATCTGTCTTTTCTTTATCATTTTTAATCTTATCATAAGTAGATGTTGATTTTATAACCTGTGTTGAAAGTAAAGATACTGCACTTGAAATACCACTTGTTGGCTCAAGATTATTCCAAATATCAATCATATTTACTGATTTTTCCCACGAACGTGTCTCATCAGTAGAATCTTCATCTTCATATTTAAATGTGGCTACAAGATTTGCAGCTCCACTCTTACGATTCTTAGAATAATCAGAATTAGCAGCCATATAAGCAATTTCAATATCCTTATCGTAAATACGGACTTTAACATTTTTCTTGGCATTTGTCATGCAAGTTGAGATATATGATGAAGTAAGCGTTTCTTTCTTTAAGCCATCATAAATTTCGTTAAGTAATTCATAATAATTCTTTTTACCTTCATTTGTTAAAAGAGGATGATTCTCATCACGATCTTTTAATTCATCATCTTGAACTTCAATCTTACTTGAGCCTTTATACTTGTAAACTTTATAAGTTCCATCTACTTCTTCAACATAGTAAATTTCATTTTCTTGGTTGCTAGTATAGTATAACTTTTGAGAATCGTCTTCTTGACTAATCTTATAAGCCATATAATAGAAATCACCATAGCTTTGAGCTGACGTTGAATAATTATCCTTTGTTGTATCAATTCTTTCGCCATTTTCTTCTTTATATGTTACAGATTTAAGAGTGTCATATAAATACGTTGATAAACTAGAATTAATTTTATCAAGAGATTCCTTATTATAAGTTAGTTTCTCATACAAATCAGGATTATTTTCCTTTAGGATATTAATGTAATCTAATGCATAATACTTTCCACTAAGATCAACTGTACCATATGTATTGACAAGATTTGCTGTAATTTTTCTACAATTTGAATTATCGCTTGTAATGGTAGAATTAACAGGAAGGCTTTCGCGAGTTGTATAAATATAATTATACATTTGTAAATAAATTGAAAATACAAGTTGAGGACTTGATGCTAAAGGAGTTGCAGATCTTAAAGTATTAGGAGCTGTAAAATCATAATCATCATAGAACTTTGAATACTCTGAATCAGTTTCCCCTTCTCTTTGAGCAATGAAATATAATTGAGAACGATAAGTCTTTAATCCAAATGACTTTAAGACCGCCTTTGATTCATCTTCATTCATAAATCTAATCATAATTGCATCAATATTAGATGCATAATGATAATTACTACTCCAATAATTAATTATTTCTGAATTGCTGAAATAACGTTCCTCATCGTCATCAAGATCAGCATCATGATCAGCAATTTCTTTGTCTAGAACTTTCTTAGCATATAATTCTTGAGCAACAGTTTCATAATATTGAGCAAGTAATGTCTTTTGAGCAGAAGATAATTTTGAATAATCAAAATCATAAGTTCCCTTGTCCTCGTCATACTTGTCTTCATCATTATTTGTAGTTGATTTTCTACTTAAAAGTGTATTTAAATCAGCTTCTGTAATAGCCCCAACCTTATTATTAACTGATGTTTTAGTAATAAATTCTTTTTCTTTCGTTTTCTTATTATAAGGGTTATTTAATCCTGTATAATCAGAGTATGCTGAAAGACCATAAACATCACAAATTAATGCCATTTGGACTTTATTACGGTATTTCTCAGTATTTTCATTTGAACTCTCCACAGCTGCTTTAACTTCTTCTAGTTCCTCTTTTACAATTGTACTATTCAATTGATTTGAAAGATAAGTTGAAGAACTCCACTTCAACTGATTATAAAGTTCTTTATTTGTTACACTATATTTGTCACCAAGGGTTAAATATGTATTATCACCATTAATAGAGCTGTATTTATCCTCATTATTTGAGCATGAAGAAAGAGTCAATGCGAATACGCATGACATAAAAGCTAGACTTAATGGTCTTAAAAACCTTGTATTTTTAGTATTATGATTCATGTTTAAGTCTCCTTATAACGAATTTGGCTATAACCATAGCATTTACAATGATAACATTTTTATTGTCAAATTGCAATAGAATAAATGTGGTATTTAAATGTGATTATTGCAATATTTTTTTTACATAATTGGGCTTTTCTTTGCTCACATTATAAAAATCCGAATATAATATAATGAAAAGGAGGGAAAATATGACTTGCGATAATACCCAAGGTACTAATGCATCATGGGCTCTAATTCTTGTTTTATTTATTTTACTTGTAATCATTGGAGCATCTTGGATTATATAAAAAGTCCCATATTAATATGAGACATTAATTAACTAGGAGAATACTCTTAGTTTTTTGGCTTATAAAACTTTGTTTTTTCCATTACTCCTATAATATCTGTAAATTCACCAGGTTTTGTATGTTGAAGTTCGGTTCCCAAAACCCTAAACTTAGAATCGAGAGTATCAATATACCATAACGCTGCGGCTTCAGCAGTTTGTGGCCTTTTGCAAGCACCAAAAGCTGGCTGTCCATGATGAGAAATTACCATATGTTCTAAAAGTAATACCTCTTCTTTATTTTCAAGTCCAAGCTCACATGCAATATCATGAACGCTAAATCCACCAATAACAAGATGTCCAAGTAATTGACCCTCAAGAGAATACTCAGTGTTTTCAACTCCAGTAAATTCAACCGTTTTACCTAAATCATGAAGAATAACTCCTGCAAATAAATAATCTTTATTTAAATATGGAAAATTTTTAGCAAAATCATTAGCTAGATTTAACATTCCTAATGTATGATGCGCTAGTCCACCAACATAATTATGATGCAGTCTTTGACCTGCAGGATATAAAAAGAAAGATTTTTCACATTTTTTTAAAGCCTTTTTAGTAATCTTTAAAATAGTTTCATTCTTTATTTGCATTATATAATTATAAATTGAATCCTTAAGTTCTACTAAGCTATATGGGCAACTATTATCAAACATTCTATATGCTTTATCAACTTCATCTAAATCATCAATTGATGAAACACTTTGGTATTCAAATAAATAAAAAACAGCACGGTCAGAATTATTATGTCTTCCTATTTTAAGTTTATAAATATATCCTACCTTAATATCATTATTCTTATCTTCTGTTTTTACATTTATATCATTAGAGTCACTTAACGTTACAAGAAGATTTAACATTCCATCGGATGTATTGATTCCTTTAATCTTTCCATAATATGTATAATATTCAATATCAGACATCATTATCCTCCTTGATAAAATTCAATATTTCACTTTTTTCATTTTTAATTTTATTTTCTAAAACTACTTTTTCAATTTTATGAAGTAATTCATTAATCCAAGGTCCTTGAGGCTTATTTATATATTTAATCAAATCATTAGCATTTACTTTTAAATCTTTTCTAGAGCTTATAGGTAATGCTAGTTTTGTTTTAACTAATTCATCAAAATTAGTATTTCTATTATCAACAAAGGCTCTTATTTTATCAGCAAGAATAATTGTATCCAAATCATATTTGTATAAATTTAGATTTGTGAATCCTTCTTTTGCAAGAAATGCCGCATCAAAATAAAGTCTTTTTTTATTATTAGCTACCTTAAATTCATATCCCGTATTAATATATATTGATATCGCAATTATATCATCTATGCTTGGTCTAACATTTGAGTTTATAACATATTCTATGACCTTATTTATTTTTAAATAATTTAAAACACTCGTTTTAATTAAATAAGACAATGCTTTTTTATAATGAGCAAATTTTAATATTTTAGTTAATTCATCAAAAATCCTTTCGTCACTTAAATAGGTGACATATTTAGCTGAGGCTTGCATCCCTTTAAACGTACTATCTTCAATATCAAAATTAAGTTTACTAACTAAATAACAGCCTCTAAAGATTCTTAATACGTCCTCATCAAAACGCTTAAAAGGATCCCCAATTACTCTTACAAGCTTATTTTTAATATCTAATAGTCCATCGCATAAATCGATAATTTTGCCTCTTGAGTCTAATGCCAAAGCATTAATTGTAAAATCTCTACGTTTAAGATCTTCCTCAAGATTTTCTACTATTTTTGTAACTGGATGTCTATGATTAATATACTCAATATCAGTCCTAAATGTTGTAATTTCAAATTCATAACCTTCGTACATAACTTTGCATGATAAATATTTATTAGCAGTAGAGTCAATTGTTTTAAACAAATGATTTAGATCATCAGGTAAAGCATTTGTTGTTATATCGATATCATTTGACTTAATATTAAGTAGTGTATCTCTAACATAGCCACCTACAATATATGCCGAAAAACCATTTTTTTCTAGTTCTTTAACTATATTCAAAGCAGCAATATATTGTTCCATATTTCACCTCAAAAAACAAGAAAGCCCGAAGACTTTCTTAATTAATCTTTTAAAAAGCAACCAAGACCAATTGCATTAGGGCCAACATGGCAGCCTACTACAGGAGAGCATGGAGATTCAATTATATTTTCGATTCCAAGCTTTTCTTTTATTGTTTCTAAAAAGAACTCTTTTAGTTCATCTCCTGTATATACAATAAATGCTTCAAATTTATGTCCAGTTGTATATTCCTTGAAATGATCACAAACAGCTTCTAATGCTTTCTTAGTGGTACGAATTTTTTCAATTGCTTGAATCGAACCGTCCTCACATAATCCAAGTAATGGTTTAATCTTTAAATACTTACCTAAAAAACCGGCTGCACCAGAAAGGCGGCCATTTTTTACTAAGCATTCAAGTGAATCAACTGCAAACATTAAAAAGTTTCCATTTCGCATTTGCTCAAGTTTTTTTAAAATATCCTCAGTTGGAATATTTTCTTCAATCATTCTAGCAGCTGTAAGTGCAAAATATCCTTCATTTAAGCAAACTGTCTTTGTATCAAAAGGATATATCTTAATTTTATCCTCAAGCATTTGAGCACATTGACAAATACCATTATAAGTTCCTGATAATTTAGAAGAAATAGTTGTTACAATAATTTCATCATAACCTTCATTAGCATAATTTTCAAATATTTCCATTAACTCACCGATTGAAGGTTGACTTGTTTTAGGAACCAAATGCTTGTCAGCAGTCATTTTAGCATAAAAATCTTCAGCTTTTATTTCAGTACCATCGGCTAAAAGCTCTCCGTCCATATCTATTTTAATACGAATTGTATCTATATGTTCATTATGTTCATAGTAATCTAAACAACCCGTAGATGTTGTACACACTAACCGTTTTGACATAATCTATCACCCTATTTCAAATTATATCATTATAATTTGTTTTTTTCAATATTCTTTTATTTTGAATGTTTTAGATGAAAATATGATATAATCAGCTTGGTGATTTAATGAAAACAATTAAGACTACATGCATAAATGAAATTATAATTAACAAATCAATTTTTATAACAACTCTCTTTCGAGTTAATTCTATAGATGAAGTAAACACTTTTCTTGCACAAACGCGTAAAAAGTATTATGATGCAACTCATAATTGTTACGCATATATTTTAGGTCAAAAGGCTGAAATTCAAAAAGCCTCTGATGATGGAGAGCCTCAAAAAACAGCTGGAATGCCTATGCTCGATGTATTAAAAAAACGTGAATTGACAAATATTTTAGCCATTACAACTAGATATTTTGGTGGTATTTTACTAGGTTCAGGAGGATTAATTCGTGCTTATTCTTCTAGTGTATCCGAAGCTTTAAACAAAACCAATATTTACACATTTCTTGATTACGAAAGAATTAGTGTCAAGATTTCGTATCCTTCATATAATATCATTGAAGGATATTTAAAAAAATATACTATTTTCAAAATAGAATATAGTGATATTGTACGTATTGAGTTAGGTATTGAGCCCAGAAATGTTTCTAGTTTTAAAGAAGAAATTACAAATTTGACAAATGGTCGCTTAAATCTTTCTTCTTTGGGAATTCAAGTGGAGGAAATTTTAACAGAGCATAATGAATCTTAGTTGATTGTCCTCCTCTAATATGTCTTACCTTTTTATTAAAGGCTAAAAGTTCGCATACTTTTTCATATAGTTCTTCGTTTATTAAAGGTAATTTTTCTCTTAAATCTTTATGTACAGTTGATTTTGAATACCCTATCCTTTTAGCTACATCTCTTACCGTTGTATTATTTTCTAATATCATATTTGCCATTTCTAATACTCTATTTCTTATTTTACTATCCATAAGATATACACCTCTACTATATCTTATGGATTTTTCTTTCTTTCATTCAAAAAAGAAATAGCAAATTTGCTATTTCTCAATTTTTGTATCTTCAAGTTTAGAAACTTCTTCAAGAGTCAAACCAAAAGTATTTTCAGGATCTACGTATTCACCATTAACTTTCACTTCAAAAGTCATATGAATAGAAGCCTCATCATCAAATACATTTTTACCAGCAACCCCTATAGTACTTCCTTTTTTCACTTCATCATTTAGCTTTAAAGAAGTTGATGCAAGTGATGAGTAATATGTAATAACATTATTATCGTGAGTAATTTCCACAATCGTACCATACGAATCACTCTTACTAATTCCAGTTACTTTTCCATCATATACAGCATATACATCAAATGCTTCATCATTACTTTTGTGATATGTTAAACCTGTTGATTCATAGGCTTTGTTTTCACTTATAATAACAGCAGTTTTTAATACATCATTCGACTTTGTCATATCATAATAAACTCTAATGATATCAATTCCTTCACCTGCAGGATAACCAAATGTGATTTTAATTTCTTCTGGGCTTGTAGGTTGATCTACAGTACCATCATCTGTTAAAGCAGGCTCAGGTTTATCTACATCAATTGGAGAATCATCCTCCTTAAGAGCAATACTAGAAATAATCATAACAGCTGTAAATACAAAAGCAAGAACACCAATAAAAATTAATAATTCTTTCTTCTCGACGAAAAACTGTTTAACCTTTTCCTTCATTATTTCACCTCAATTTTAGTATTATCTAAAATTAGGCAATTATACAAAAATTTACAATTAATTTTTAGAAGGAATAATTACATCGACAAGTTTGAATATGCCTTCAGTTGTAAGATATGATAAAACAAATATTAGCAAAAAATAGCATAGTCTAATTTCTCTTATTTTACCCTGAGGAAATAATCTTTCAATTCTAAGACTTCTTAGCACTATATAATATAAAAATGCCATTGAACACCAAACAACAATATATACAATATTATAAACCACAATATTTCACCTCTTATATTATGAGATATCTTATTTTACCATAAAATAAAAAAATTGGTAAATTATTAATTCAAATGAATTATCTACCAATTTTTATTAATTAAATATAAATCTAATCTTATAAGCTTCCTGCTTTAGTAGTTCTAATATTATCAAGAAGTTCTTTTTCTTTTTGAGCAAAATCAATATTAGCCTTTCGATTAGACTCAAGTCTTTCACTTCTAATACTCTCTAAATGTTCTAGAGCACTTTCCTTTGAATATCCAATGTGAGCACCTTGAGCAATAACAGTAATTATATTTTCCTTAAATTCAAGCATACCATTAATAATTGCAAGGTACAATTCTTGACCTGGAACAACTAACTTGATATATCCATCAGGGATAACACAAACTAAAGGAATGTGATTTTTCATAATTGCAAACTCACCATCTGCATTTTTTATAACAGCATACGTTATCTCATCATCATATAATTTACCTTGGTGGGTAGATACACTAATTTTCATTACTTATTAGCTTCCTCAATTCGTAATGCCTTAGCTCTTGCATCATCAATAGTACCAACAAGACGGAATGCCTCTTCTGGCATATCATCACAGTTACCATCAAGAATTTCTTTAAATCCTCGAATTGTTTCCTTCACAGGAACAAAGGCACCAGGTACGCCTGTAAATTGTCCACCAATAAACATATTTTGTGATAAGAATAATTTAACACGTCTTGCACGTTTTACTACAAGCTTATCGTCTTCTGATAATTCATCCATACCAAGAATAGCAATAATATCAAGTAATTCATTATATCTTTGAATTAATTGTTGAACACGACGGGCAACTTCGTAATGTTCCTTACCTACAATTTCGGGTGATAGTGCACGAGAAGTTGATGCAAGAGGGTCAACAGCTGGATAAATACCTTCCTCTGTTAACTTACGAGATAGATTTGTTGTTGCATCAAGGTGAGCAAATGTTGTAGCTGGAGCTGGGTCAGTATAATCATCTGCTGGAACATATACTGCTTGAATAGATGTAATTGAACCATCCTTAGTAGATGTAATACGCTCTTGTAGCTTACCCATTTCGGTTGCAAGCGTTGGTTGATAGCCTACGGCTGAAGGCATACGACCAAGTAAGGCTGAAACCTCAGAACCTGCTTGTGTAAAACGGAAAATATTATCAATGAACAAAAGTACATCTTGATGCTCAGCATCACGGAAATGCTCAGCCATTGTAAGCCCTGTAAGTGCAACTCTCATACGAGCACCAGGTGGCTCATTCATTTGACCAAAACACATTGCTGTTTTAGCAATAACTCCTGATTCTTTCATTTCATGATATAAATCATTACCTTCACGAGTACGTTCTCCTACTCCTGTAAATACAGATATACCACCATGTTCTTGAGCAACATTGTGAATTAATTCCTGAATTAATACTGTTTTTCCTACACCGGCACCACCAAATAGACCAATCTTACCACCCTTAATATAAGGTGCAAGTAAGTCAATAACCTTAATTCCTGTTTCAAGAATTTCAACATTATTTGAAAGATTTTCAAGCTTTGGTGCTTCACGGTGAATAGGCATACGCTTAACATCAGCATCTATGCCTTCGCCATCAATTGGATCGCCAAGTACGTTAAACATACGGCCCAAGGTTTTTTCACCAACTGGTACACTAATCGGATTTCCTGTATTAACAACAGGCATTCCTCTTACAAGTCCATCTGTTGAATCCATTGCGATACAACGAACAACCTTATTTCCAACATGAAGGGCAACCTCAAGAGTCAATTTAATCTCAACGCCATTATTATCATTGGCACTAACATTAACTTTTAAGGCATCGTTTATTTTGGGAAGATTACCGTCTTCAAACTTAACGTCAACAACGGGACCTTTTACTTCAACGATTTTACCGTCCATTATTCTTTACCTCCTATAGCATTAGCTCCACCAATAATATCAATTAACTCAGTTGTAATAACATTTTGACGAGCTCTATTATATAATAATTGTAATTTTGAAATTACTTCATCTGCATTATCAGATGCACTACGCATTGAATTCATACGTGATGAATGTTCACTTGTTTTTGCATCAAGAATGATACCATAAATCATATCCTCAAGATACATTGGAAGCATCATATCTAATGTTTTTTCAATTCCAGACTCATATATATAATCAATATCCTTTACTTCACCATTTAAAGCTGTAATTGGAAGTAATTCAGTTTCTTTAATCTCTTGAGTTAAACTATTAACATAATGATTATAAATAATTACGAGCCTATCAATTGTACCAACAAGATATAAATCAATAATCTTCTCTGCAAGAGGAACTATATCAATAAACATTACATCATCACGAACTAAAATTGGTTCATGATCAATTGTCGGATATCCCTTTTGTTCAATATAAGAAAATCCTTTTCGACCAATTGAAGTAACTATAAATTCATCCTTTGAAGAGTGAGTTTCTAAAGTTTGTTCTAAAGCTTTAAATGTATTAGCATTATATGCTCCAGCAAGTCCTCTATCTGATGTAACAATTAGGTAGCATGTTTTCTTTACATCGCGTTTAGTTAAAAGAGGATGCGAATAATCAATACCAGCTTTTGTTACCACACTTGTAACCATAGAAGCGACACTATTCATAAATGATTGATAATCCTTATATGCTTTTTCAGCTCGACGAACCTTAGACTGTGAAACCATATACATAGCTTTGGTTGTTTGTGCTGTTGATTTAGTTGAATCAATACGTGTTTTTACTTCATGTAAGGAATTAGACATTTTATCACTCCTTAAATGAATTTACGTTTTTCATTTTTAATGAACTCATCAAGCTTAGCCTCATCAGGTAAAGCCTTTGTCTCACGTAAAATTTGACTAATTTCTTGTCCTAGCTTATTTGTATCCATTGAACGATAAAGTTCAGCTTCAAAACGTAAGATATCGTTAAGTTCAATTGTGTCAAGATATCCTTTTGTTAGGGCATAAAGAATCACAGCTTCCTTCTCAAATGGGATAGTTTCATGAAGACCCTGTTTTAAAACTTCAACAGTACGTTTACCACGTTCAAGACGTGCCTTTGTAGACGCATCAAGGTCAGAACCAAATTGGGCAAACGATTCAAGCTCACGATATGATGCTAAATCTAGACGAAGAGTACCAGATACTTTTTTTACTGCCTTTGTTTGAGCCGCACCACCAACACGTGATACAGAAAGTCCGGCATTAATTGCTGGTCTAATACCTTTATAGAAATAATCTGACTGAAGGAATATTTGTCCATCCGTAATTGAAATTACATTAGTTGGAATATATGCTGAAATATCTCCGGCTTGTGTTTCAATAATAGGAAGAGCCGTAATTGAGCCTCCACCTAATTCCTTAGAAAGCTTAGCAGCACGCTCTAGTAGTCTTGAATGTAGATAGAAAACATCTCCTGGATATGCCTCACGGCCAGGTGGCCTATGTAATAGTAAGGACATTTCACGATAAGCTACCGCATGCTTAGATAAATCATCATAAACAATTAAAACATCCTTTCCTTGATACATAAAATACTCAGCAAGAGATACACCTGAATATGGTGCTAAATAAAGAAGTGGGCCAGGATTTGAGGCAGATGCACTAACAATGATTGAGTAATTCATTGCATCATGACTCTTTAAAGTTTCATATACAGAGCTTACAGTTGATTCCTTTTGTCCAATTGCAACATAAATACAAATTACATCCTTACCCTTTTGGTTAAGAATTGTATCTACGGCAATACTTGTTTTACCAGTTTGACGGTCACCAATAATTAATTCACGCTGACCGCGACCAATTGGAACTAAGGCATCTAGTACCTTAATACCAGTTTGAAGTGGTGTATCAACGCTTGAACGTTGCATAACACCAGTAGCTTTTTGCTCAATAGGACGATATTCTGTTGATTCAATTGGACCAAGACCATCAATTGGCGCACCAAGTGGGTTAATTACACGTCCAATAAAATTATCACCAACAGGAACATTTAAAATTTTACCAGTACATTTTACAATATCTCCTTCTTTTACTAAAGAAGAGTCACCAAGTAAAATCACACCAACAGAATCTGTTTCAAGGTTTTGAACCATTCCATAAACATCATTAGGGAAAATTAATAGTTCAGATTGCATAGCCTTGTCAAGACCATGAACAATGGCGATACCATCACCAACCTCAACAACAGTACCAATTGTTTCTGTTTTGATATCATCTTTATAAGCTTCTATTTGTTTTTTTATTAAACTTGAGATTTCAGATAAATTGATATTGCTCATAAAGTTTTTCCTTTCATTAAATATTGTCCTTTAATGCTTGAAGCTTACTATTTAAGCTTAAGTCGATTGATTTACCATTTGCAATAACCTTAATACCACCAATAAGCTTTTCATCAATTAAAGGATTAATACTAATATGCCTACCTCCATAATATTCAGATAACTTAACTTCAAGATTTTTAATCTGATTATCATCAAGCTTTGAAGCTGAAATTACATCAACAACAAGCATATTATTCTTCTCATTAATTAAATTTGTAAATTCTTCATGAATTTCCTTAATGATTCCAATACGATTATTATCAACTAATACATATAGGAAATCAATAAATGTATCATTCATGCCCTTACATACATTTGTAATACATTCTTTTTTTTGCTTAGATGAGATTCGAGGGTATGTTAAAACCTTCATAAAATCTTCATTTTCATTAATTGCAAGAATTAATGTATTAAATTCATTTTCAATCTCATTAAGCACATTATTTGAAGAGGCTAGTTCAAATATTGCAGTTGCATATTCTTTTGCTAGCATTATTTAGAGGCCCCCTCTATAATTTCATTAACAACCTTAAGGTATTTGTCCTTATCTACTTCATGTTCAAGAATTTTAGATGCTGCCTCAAAAGCAGTATTTACAATCATCTCTTGAATTTCGTGTTGCTTATTTTTGATTTCTTGATTGATTTCAATTTGTGCAGCATTAACGCGATATTTAGCCTCAGCCTTTGCTTGATTAATAATTTCATCACGTCTAGCATTTGCATCCATTTCAGCACTATCTAAAATAGACTTAACCTCAATTTGTGCTTCTGCCATTTGCTTTTTAAGTTCTGCTTCAATAGCTTTAGCATTTTCATTTGCTGCATGAGCTTCTTCGAGTTCTTTATCAGCTTCTGCACGTTTTTGCTCAAGCATCTTAGTGATTGGTTTCCATAATAGGAACCTAACAAGCAAAAAGATAATTAATGTTGAACAAAGTTGAACACCTAAATCAACAGCATAAGTAGCAATATTAGACAAACCATTAGCACCTAGAGGCCCTAAGCAGCCATTAACGAAATCAGAAATATCATTAAGGACATCGCTCAACTCCAATATGTTCATAATTTTGTCTCCTTATTTTTTTATTTTTTGCTTATTACTTTGACATACACATAATAGCAATGATTAAACCATAAAGACCAGTAGTTTCTGCTACTGCTTGACCAATAATCATTGTTACAGTAATCTTACCAGAAGCTTCAGGTTGACGGCCTACTGCTTCAACAGCCTTTGCTGCAGCCATACCTTCACCGATACCTGAACCTACACCAGTAAATACAGCGATACCAGCACCTACAAATTGCATACCACTAGGGTAGTCTACCAAAAAGTTAATTACGTTTAATAATTGTGTTAAAATTGTTGTTAAAATTTCCATTTTATTTTTCTCCTTAATTAATTATAAATTTTTTCGCTATCATCAATCTTCATAGAAGTGAAGATTATCGTTAACATTATAAATACAAATGTTTGAATGACTCCTGACATCAAGTCAAAGTATCCATTAATAAACGGCATAAATGGGATAGCAAACCATCCAGCCGATCCGACAATAAGCTTAGAAATAACACTACCAGAAAGTAAGTTTCCTGTTAAACGTAGTGTAAGCGATAGTGGAAGTGCAAACTCGCTAATAATATTAATTGGAATAAACAGGAATGCTAACCACCATACCGGTCCAACAAAGCTCTTAAGGTAACCACCTAAACCTAAAGATATAATTCCCGTGATTTGGATAATAAAAAATGTTGTTATACCAAATGCGAAATTAATTACAATATAGGTTGTCGGGGTTGTTTGACAAAAGATTGCTGATATATTAAGTACAAACAAGTATATCGCAACAGTCAAGAAATAAGGAGCATATGTTTTCCATCTTTTACCTATGTTTGTCTTTGTAAAATCATTAATGATTGACACAATCCAAACAATCGGCACAAGCCATAAAGGTGTTTTCTTTTTAGGATCGACCCTTCTAATTAATAGCCCTAGAATAATGATTATAATTGCTAAAACAAGAGTAACTATAAGCATTGATTTCATCTGCTCATTGAAGTTAAATATACTAACTGTATTAAATAAACCAGACAAAATGCCCGATAAAAAGAGCGACTTCATTCATTTTTCACCTTACCTTTCATAACCAAAACAACGGTTAAAAGTATTATTTTCACAAGACTATAACCGATGAGGGTTGCCCATACATTAAACTTAGGTGCTTCACTATTAAAAATATATTGATCTGTTATTATCATTGCAAAGATAGCAGTAAATAATATAATTCTTAATATATAATATAAAACGTTAACCTTAACTGATTTATTATATGGATTCAAAGCATTCTTTTGAATATGTTTTGAGCCTTTAACCATTAAACCCAAATTAAGAAGTGCCGTCATAATACCAATAACATAGCTTATTGACCATGCACTTCTTATAGATTTATTTAATGTAAAAAATAAGATTAACCAACCAATCAAACCACAAATCCAAGATATAGGTGCAACAATTGCAGCGAGTTTATGTGTCTCGTCCATTTTTATCACCACCTAGATTAAGTTTTAATAAGATAATTATCATTGATGCTATACCTATTAATCCGCCAACAACAGCAAGTATAATCGGCCATGGACTATTTTTATTGATTTTATAACCAATAAAAAATCCCAGACCAATTAATACTAAAATAGTTATAAATCCTTGTGTTATAACAGAATAAAGTTTAGCAAATTCTGTATTATTTTTCATTATTTTGTACCAAATAAACGGTCTCCACAATCGCCAAGACCTGGAACAATATAACCATGTTCATTTAATTTTTCATCCAAAGCTGCTGTATATATATCAACATCAGGATGAGCTTCTGACAATGCCCTTATCCCTTCTGGTGCAGCAACTAGTCCAACATAACGAATATTATTTACCCCACGCTTTTTTAACATATCAACAGCAGCAATAGCACTACCACCTGTTGCAAGCATTGGGTCAACTAATAAAACAATCGATGACTTAATATTATCAGGAAATTTTGCATAATATTCATGGGGAACTAAAGTCTTTTCATCACGATAAAGTCCAATAAAGCCAACTTTAGCTGATGGAATAATTTCTCTTATACCATCAACCATGCCAAGACCAGCTCGTAGGATTGGTACAATAACAATATCACTTGCTAAAGTTTTTTGAACTGTTTTACATATAGGGGTTTCAATTTCAATATCCTTAAGAGGAAAATCTCTTGATATTTCATAGGCCATTAAACTTCCAATTTCTTGAACACATTGATAAAAATCTTTAGTTTTGGTTTCTTTTTGTCTGATTTGCGTCATCTTATGTTTAATAAGAGGATGATCAATAATTGTAATTTTTGCCATTCTATTCCTCCTCAATCATACTAATACGACGCTTATGTCTTTCACCATTTGAAAATGGTGTAGCAAGCCAAATATCAGCAATTTCTTTTGCTCGATCATATGAAACATTCTTTTGTCCTAAAGCTAAACAATTTGTATCATTATGCTCACGAGTCAAGCGTGCAGTCGTAACATCTGTTACAAGTGCACATCTAACACCTTTGACCTTATTTGCAACAATCGACACACCAATACCTGTAGAACAAATAACAATACCTCTATCACATTTCTTATCTCTTACAGCTTCTGCCACTTGCTTAGCATAAACAGGATAATCACAAGAATCATATGTATAAGTGCCTACATCTGTTATTTCGTGGCCTTGTTCTTTTAAATATGTAATTAACACATTTTTTAAATCTAAGCCACCATGGTCACAACCAATATACAATTTCATGAATATTTCACCTCTTCTTACTATTTTCCATTTTATATTATAACGCACTTTCATTTTTTTTACAATAATTGTCGATCTTAATAGAATACGTTTTCATTAAACATTTTTTTCATTTTGTCAAAAATTTATACACAATATAAAAAATGTCTACTAATTAAAGTAGACAAATTTATTATTCTCTTGAAATTGATGAAACATTAGTTGCTTCTATTTCTTTTTCAAGTCCATTATCTAAAGTAACATTCTTTAAAACAACATCTTCAACGTTGTAAAAAATTAAACCTCGATTAGACATGGCCTCAAGTCCAGTCATCATAGCAGGTACACCCTCTTTTGGATTTTGTGCATAACTAAAATCTACATTTTCAATCGTAATCTTCTTAATAGGCATTTCTGGAAGTCCATAAAATGCACCTGCAGCTACATTAACGTTTGTACAATTAATATTTTTGAAATGGAATTCACCTAAATATGGTGTTCTATCATCAACTGGTAATTTTTCCTTAGACCAAACGTATTCACTCTTTCCATCCGGATCGCAAAAATAAAACATATTAATAACAAGTGGAGTTAAAACATTAATCATCTTAATATTTTCAAATAGAATACCATCTATAATAGCATCTTTACCACGACCTCTTCTTGTTTTAATGCGAAGTCCACGATCAGTCCCATTAAAAATACATTTAGTTACGTTAATGTTTTTAATTCCGCCTGCCATTTCAGAGCCAAGTACAACCGCACCATGTCCAAAATTCATTGAGCAATTTCTAATGTTGAAATCAGATGATGGCTTTTTATACTTTCTTCCCATGTAAACCTTACCTGATTTAATTGCGATGCAATCATCACCAACTGAAAAATGAACACCAATTATATCTACATTTTTACAAGATTCAGGATCACAACCATCTGTATTAGGTGAGATTTTTGGAGAAATTAATTTCATATCAATGAAACGAATATTATTTGAAAAATAAGGATGTAAATTCCATGATGGAGTATTTGTAACAGTTACACCTTCAAAAGTTATATTTGAGCATCTAACTAAAAATACACCCCTTGGTCTCCAGGCGATGCGTTTCGTTCTAATGTCAACCCACCAATCACCATTTTGAGCATTTCCATCAATAATTCCTTTACCAATAATATTTACATTTGATACTTCAATACCTGTAATAATACTTGCGAAGCAATCAAGTGGATTACCTTCCCATGAGCCTAAATTATAATCATCAGATTCATCAGTAAGTAGGGTCATTCCTGGTAGGATTGGATACTTATTTCTATCAGTATTTCCAAGTAAATGGGCTCCTTCTTGAAGTTCAATAGTAATATCACTCTTTAAAAATAAAGGTAAAACCGAATATGTTCCTCTTGGAATTAATACACGTCCATTTTTTGGGCAAGCATTAATGCAAGATTGTATAAATAGTGTATCATCAGTTACTCCATCACCTTTAGCCCCAAAACGCTTTACATCCAATGTAACATATTCTGACTTTGTTTCAAATTCAATAATTGTAGACTCATCTTGGCTTTTGATTTCAACTTTATATTTAGTCTGAGGATGTAAATCGTAAATTGAAACGACATTTAATTGACAACCTTCAATATAAATCTCCCCATTTATATAAACATTATACAAAGAATCATTATAGTAAGGAAGGTCATTTTGAAGTTCAAATGTAGCACTTCTTTGACCTAAATAAATTATATTAGCATTCATCATTATCTTCCTCTTCTTTCTTAATATTTGCAGCACTTATAATTGCTTGAGCTTTCTTCTCTTGTTTATAAAATTTATATTTTTTTATACCTTTAATAATTAAGTTCTTAATTAAAACTGCAATACCATCATAAAATATAAACACAAATCCAGCTGTAATAGGTTCAATTGCCGGTACCTCTGGTAATGCAAATAAATTTATAATCAGATGATGATATGCAAGAAAATACAATGTACCATACATTGGAAACATTATTACAAATCCGTATATAATATGCAAGAATAATGATAATACGCCCTTTTTATTAATAATGTATTGTTTATATGTATCATCTCTACTATTTCGCATTAATCTAACTAAATTTTTTACAATATATTCTAATAATAATGCAAGACCAAAGGAAATCCATATATAATATTGGATTGGAGAATTTGCAGAATCAGGATTAACTAGTGGATTAGCGTTGCCAAAAAAGAAAAAGGCAGCAGCTGCTGCCCAATATTTTAGCAGAAGAATTTTAATCCATGATGGAATTTTAGCAAGCTTATCCGTTTCATAGGGATTAGCACCCTTAAATTCTTCTTTTTTCTTCATATTACATTGTTTCCTTCTTATAATTCTTATCAATGAAGAAGAATGAACCAATAGTCCCAACTAATGCAAATAAGCATGAAATAATTACTGTAATAAATGAAATAATACAGTCACTATGAGAACTTAAAGCTGAAACAAGCTCTCCATTAGAATTTGGCATTTTAGAAACAATAAATGCTCTACACCATAAAATACCACATACTACAAGAATTGCAGTACAAATTGTGGCCCAAATTGAAGATTTTAAATTTCTTTTCTTGATAACACCAAATGCCCAAGCTACATTTAAGCATCCAGCCATTTCAAGAACAAACATTTGGAATCCTGTAGATGTATAATCACTGCTTAAATAGAAAGAAGCACTTATATGAGTTGAAAGCATAAATCCGATTAAAATAGCTGGAATCATTAAGCATAATCCAAAAATTATATTTGGATTTTCACTTATTGATCTTTTAATATCATATCCGATATTTTTAAAATATGCCTTTAAAGATTTTAACTTTGTTTTTAAAAAGCCTTCTTTTTGATTAATAGAGTTTGTTTCAACAGCTTCTTTTGATTCAACTGCTTCAACATTTTCGATGTTTTCTTTATTATTTTCCATATTAAACCTCCTATTAATCATTAATTCTCATTTCAGTTTTAATATCAAAGAAATGAACCTTTGACATATCAAAGCAACAAGTAATATTCTTACTTATAGCTTCATCTCTACCATATACCTTAGCAATACAACGTTCTGTACCGATGTTACCATAAACAAGATTATAAGCACCTAAATGCTCTTCGTACTCAAAATCAAGTGTGAATTGAGCATTTGAATTGTTAGCTAAAGATTCATCATCCATATAAACATAATCAGGACGAGAAGCCATTACTACTTCCTTGCCAACATATCCTTTTGCTTTAATATCCTCAAACATTTCATTTGTAAGCATAACTCTTGTTTCTGATGCTGAATGGTTAAAAAAACCTTCTTCATCAATAACACCATGATAGAAATTCATTGGAGGTGTTCCAATGAAACCGGCAACGAACAAATTAACAGGTTTATCAAACATCTCTTTAGGTGTTGAACATTGTTGAATATAACCATCCTTCATTACAACAATACGAGATGCAAGAGTTAATGCCTCAATTTGATCGTGAGTTACATAAATAAATGTCTTCTTTAAATCATGATGAAGTTGTGATAACTCTTTACGCATTGAAGCACGTAATTTAGCATCTAGATTAGATAGAGGTTCATCAAGTAGATAAACAACGGGGTTACGAACAATTGCACGTCCTACCGCAACACGTTGACGTTGACCACCTGATAATTGTTTTGGCTTACGATTTAAATAAGGAATAAGACCTAGCATTTCAGCTGCAGCCATAACTCTCTTATGAATTTCATCAGAATCAATCTTACGAATCATTAAAGAGAAAGCAAGATTGTGATAAACGCTCATGTGAGCGTAAAGTGCATAGTTTTGGAATACCATTGCAATATCACGGTCACGTGGAGCTAAATCATTACAAAGCTTACCATTAATCCAAAGCTCTCCTGAAGTAATTTCCTCAAGACCAGCAATCATACGAAGCGTAGTTGATTTTCCACAACCAGATGGGCCAGCCATAACTATAAACTCGCCATCTTTAATATCAAGATTAAAATCAAAAACAGCTTGAGCACCATTTGGATAAATCTTATTAACATTTTTTAAACTAATAATATTATTTTGAGTTTCCATATAATCCTCCTACTACTTTTTGATTGAATCAAGATATGCGTTTAATTTCTTTTGTTTTGTATATCCAATAATACCAGCTGAAATAAAACATGCAGCAGCACAAACAAGAATGATCATCAATAAAATTCCACGGAAAATACCATTATTCCATAAATAACCAGTTCCGATAATTGCAGTACCATCAGAATTTAGGGTTCCCATAATTGTAGCGCCTAAAGTATCTTTATATTGAGCTTTAGCAGAGTCAAATGTATTCGCAAAATTTTCAGGAGTTGCGCCATTCATCATTGCCATAAATTTAGAGTAATTAACAATCAAAATTAATGGATAAACAAAAATTCTTGCAACACAAATACCACCTAATCCATACATATAGAATGAGTATTTTTTTGAATACGTTTTTACTTTTTCAGATGACAAAAAACCAAATAAAAATACTAAAATATTTATTAAAACAATAAACAATGTAAGAATAGAACTAGGTGCAACCGAATTTAATCCGATAAACATAGCAACTAAACTAAGAACAATTCCACCTAAACCTAACTTATAAGAAATACTGTTATTGTTATATCTCATCTTCTCAAGTTGAAGATTTTCATATTCTTGATCGATATTAGTCATTAATAACAGCCTCCTTATTAGTAGATTTGTTTGAATCCTTATACTTTAAAATAGTATAAGCAATTAATCCACCACATAAAATAATGAATATAACCGGTATTATAATTCCAATTAAGCAATTTGAAGAAGTAAATTCAGGAAAACTAACAGCAGCACCAGTAGCATTACTTATTTCATAATATAAATCAATATCTTTCTTAACATAATTTAATTTTGACATTAAACTAGATGACATAATAATTGTGATAATTGATAAAACAATTCCAATGCCACCAGTTACAACTCCAGAAACAAGATTTGAAATATAATATTTTCTTCTTGAAAAACATCCTGTAATACCACAAATAGCAGTTAAAACTAACATTAAACAGCCAGTATAAAAAATCAAACTATTAACATTTTGAATCATAAACCAAAGATTACGATAATATTCAACACCTTCAGCATTTGACGCAAAAGTTATACTTGCCATATTTGTTACAGTTGTTGGAAACAATAAACCGCTAATAACATTATCAACACTACCAAATGTTTCATTCATAATTACTTTAGTATTTGGTTGTCTATAAGAAACACGAATTAGGTCTGTTAAAGTTTTCCAAAAACTTTCATATTCTACTGTTTTTTGAGCCTTTAAGAAAGTCCACGAAGAGCTTACAAAGCATAAACTACCAATTATAAATGCAGCAGATGCAACTAAAAAAATGTAAAAAACAGTTTTCTGGATGGATATTTTGTTTAAAAATTTCATTATTTTCCTCCATTAATTAACAATATTAAGGAGAGGGATTTCTCTCTCTCTCCTTAATAAAGAGTATTTATATTATTTTCTATAATATGCTTCTTGACAAGCTTTTAGGTAAGTATTGTTAACTCTTTCAAATAATCCTTTGAATGAATCAAATGAACCAGTAACAGCTGTTACATTAGTACCTGACTTACCTTCGATAATCCAATAGCAATATACAACCTTACCATTTGCACTTGAATCATCTTTCCAGAAATTATCAACAGTAGTATTAGCAGCTTCATTTTGAATAGCTGTTGTATCTGCAGCAGTTAGAGAAAAACCAGTAGGAACTGAATAATAGAATAAATTAGTTTTATGAGAACCACCATCAGTTCTTGCTACAACCATACCACCGGCAGTGATTGCATTATTAATCTTTTGAAGACCATCTTGAGCCTTTTGAGATAATGTAACTTGTACATCATTACCAGCTGAACGAACATGACCAATACCTTGAGTTGAACCAACATACTTACGAATAAAGTTATTCCAGTTAGCCTTGAATGAATCTGAAGATGAACCATCACCATAAGATTTGTTAATAACTTTTTCAGACCATTTAACACAAGGAGAACCATTTACATTAAAAGTACCTGCACCAGCAACTCGGTTTAAATGTTCATCATATTCTGTTACAGCTGTACGATAATCTGTAGTATTAGGACCATAATCTTGAAGGTCAGCACCTTCTGGACACCAAATATAATCTGCGACTTTACATGCATTATCAACATCAGCAGTTTTTGGAATTGACCAACCAGTAGTTTTTAAAGAACGATTGTCTTCTGAGAAGTGGAAGTATCCTGTTGAATTATCACCATCATCCCACTTAACAACAGCAGGGAGCATTGGAATTAAGTTAGATGCAGAATTATCTGGGCCTTGAACATCTTGATTTGATGCTGATGAAGTTGAAGCGTAATCATAAAGTGAGAATACGTTACCAGCTTTAATACAATTTGAACGCCATTCAGTCTTAACTTGATCTCCATATCCTTTAATAAATGTAGATGGGAAGAATCCTTCATTATAAAGAGCATTCATACGGTCTAAATTATCATATGTACTTAATTCAGTTCTTGCATCATGAAGGTTACCGTCAGAATCAAAATAAAGCTTACCAGACTCTGCAGAAACTCCACGTTGTCCCCAAATATTCATAAATTCAGCCATTTGTTTCAAACGATTGCCTTCACCTGTACGAGGAACAAACGCATACATTGTTTTTTGTTTACCATTAGTTAAATATGAAGCATTATTAACAACACAACGCATTAAAGCAATTAAATCATCTGCATTATAACATGCATATTGAGAAGTAAAGATTTCAGATCTCTTTGAATATAATTTTCCTGAGCCAATATTAGCACCATAAACATCATCAATATGTTGTCTTAAAACCTCAGCATAAGACTTACCATTTTTAGTTGATAATTCATTTTGCTTTGTAATAACTGACTTAGTATAGTTAACTGTAACGGTCTTATTATCACCTAAATTTAAAACTTCATTAGACATTGATGGAACAGCTGCTTGGAAACCACCAACATTATTACCAACTGCGGCAGCTTCGTTCATACCATTAGTATTATCACTATCAAGAATCTTTTCAATATATTCTGGATTCATTAACCATACTTTTTCAACATTATTTAAACCGTCAAAATAAGGTAAATAATAAACCTTACCATCTGCTGCCTTCATTGAGTTCCACATGGCTCCCTCATATCCACCTTGAGAATCTAGCCAAATCTTAAAGTTAGGTAGTTTACCTTCATCAATCAATGAACCAATATCTTGAAGCTTACCACTATTTGCAGCAGCAGTGTATCCATTACTTGAACCCATTCCATCGACCATTATTAAGTCAATTCCGCCAAAGCCTTTTTCATTGTAGTTTTTCCACTCAGTTTTGGCATCAGCAAAATCAACTGCAGTTTTATCTACTATTGTACCATTTAAATTTTTAGCAATTTCAGACCAAGTTGGTAATAAATTACCTTTTACAAGTGATTCTCCACCGATACCTGTTACTTGAGAAGTTCCTTGATAAGAAGGTGTAAAATGATATCCTGAATTGGTATAATGAACAGATAATTCAACTGTTCCATTATTTAAGTCACCTTTTACATATTCATTACTAGCCGTAGAACCTCCGCCAGTTGAGCCTGTAGGATTGTCACCTTTTTTACAAGATGCAGTTGTGATTACAGCGCCAATTAAAGCAGATGCTGCTAAACATTTTAAAACTTTTTTCATTTTGTTTTCTCCTTTTTCTTTCTTTTTTTCTATTCTTTAACTCCACCAAGATTTACACCTGCAGCAAAATATTTTTGCATTTGAGGATATAAAATCAAGATAGGAATGATAGAACATACTATCATCGCAAATTTCCATGAATTTTGCGCATAATTTGTAACATCTATGCCAGTATCATCAGACGCATTAATGATATCTCTCATATATACTTGTAAAGGTTTATCTTCATCCTTAGCAAGTAATAAAGCAGCCCAATAATATCCATTCCAACGAGACAATGCATAGAACATTGTTACAGTTGCAATTGATGATTTTGACATAGGAATATAAATTTTTGTTAACAATTGGAATTCTGTTGCACCATCAATTGTGGCAGCTTCTTCAATTTCAGAAGGAACACCTTTAAAACCATTTCTTAACAAAATAACATTAAATGCATTAAAACCAAGTCCAAAGATAAAACCATATTTATTATCAATTTTTAAATCTTTGAAGTTTTGATATGTAGCAATTAAACCAGCATTAAACCACATAGTGAAGGTTAAAAGGAAATTAAATCCTCTTCCCCACATTAAACGAGATTTAGATAATGCATAAGCACCTGTTATTGCAATCAACATTGATATCAAAGTACCATAGAATGTCAAGAATAATGTGTTACAATATGCAAGCCAGAACATTTTGTTAGTGATAACAGCCTTAAATGCAGCAAGATCAATTCCAATATGGCCATTAACAATTGGCCACAATATTACACTACTAGAATCACCAGCAGCTTTATCAGAAAGTGCTACCGCTAGACAATAAATTAAAGGGTAAACACACATCAATGCAAATATTGTAAGAACAACATATGCAAAGATTTTAAAAATAATTTCACTTTTATCAAGTCTTTTCATATATTCCTCCTAGAATAGTGCAGTATCAGATACACGTCTTGAAATGGCATTTGCACCAAGTACTAAGCACATCGCAATTAATGAATTGAATAAATCCGCCGCAGTACCTAACATGTAGTTAGTTGTTGTACCATCACCTTGTTGTTGTCTATATACGAATGTTGAAATAACATCAGCTGTTTCATATGAAGCAGGTGTATATAATAACATAACCTTCTCATAACCAATATTAAGTATTTGTCCAATACGCATAATTAACATAATTGATAATGTAGGAGCCATACTAGGTAGTGTTACATATCTAATTTGTTGCAATTTACTTGCACCATCAATCTTAGCAGCTTCATAATTTGTAGGGGAAATTGCTAGCACAGCTGCGAAATAAACAATTGAACCATAACCTGAAGCTTCCCAAATACCTGAAATTTGATATACAGGTCTAAAGAATTTATATGTTTGAAGAATATTTTGACCAGGTGTAATCCAGTTAAACGCAAGAAATATTTGAGTTAATAAGCCATTTGAACCAATAGCCTCTTGTCCAGCACTATTTCCTTGTACATTACACCATAATGTAATAATAGAAGTTGTTACAACTGTTGACAAGAATTTTGGAAGATATGTACATACTTGTAATACTGAACGATATCCATATGACTTTATTTCACTAAATAATAGTGCCAAGAAAATTGGAATAGGGAATCCAAATACAAGACCATACATACTATTAACAAATGTATTACGTAATGCTCGCCAGAAATCATTGTTTTGGAATAATTGCTTAACATACATCAATCCAAACCACGAATCGTTCATTACTGTTATACCTTCATCATTAAATTTAAACGCTTGTAAAACACCTTTTATTGGAAGGTATTTGAACATAAACATAAAAATTAAAAGTGGTAAAAGTAGCAAATATAGACGCCAATCCTTAAGAAGCTCTTTCCCAACTCGTTTCCATTTCGTACGTTCTAGTTCTTCAACTATTTCTTCGCTTGTCTTTGTTGCATCCAAAGTCATAGCCACACGCACCTTTCTTTTTTTTACTTTTCATTATAATATTTTCGCTCATTTTCTCTATCTTCTTTTTGCTCAATAAGCCTAGTTTTTACATCATACAAAACATCTTGTTTTGCTAAAAGAAGAGTTCCTACTAACAATATCACATATCCAAAAGCATTATATAATAGCATACCAAGAACTCTTGCGCCAAAATCCTTAATGCTAAAGCTTCCACCTGAAATTAAATTACCAAGTGCAGAATACATAACACATATTATTAGGTTAGTTAAAATGATTGTTCCTACCATATTTACAGTTGTGATTTTATCTTTGTAGATGTTTTTTATTCCTTTATTTTTATACCACACAAGTGCTACTGTCACCGACAATGTTGCAACCATTGTGAATAAAAAGCTAAGCCAATCATAGGTCTGTCTATAATTTATAGCTGGAATTGCAAATCTACCCATAATAAAATTTGCTAAAGTATTAATAGGAATGACAATGATACCAATCCAACCCCATCTTGTTATTGCAACTAAAGCTAGCAACATTCCAATGACAGGAAAAGGTCTAATATTCGGAATAAACATATTAACGCATAATGTAGTTAATAGTTCGATGCCAAATGCAAGAATTGATATCATTGCTAAATCAACCACACGATATGTTTTCAGTTTCATCCTTACAGCTGTTCCTTCCTTTTGACTTTCGTCATTTTCTAAGTATCATTTTAAAGATAAAAAACAAAATAAGCGGCCAAATTTAAATTCATAGCACACACATATGAACGCCAAAAAAGCACACAAACAACACTTTGCTTTTTATACATTTCCTATTTTAACACTTATGAAAACGCTAGTCAACTACTTAATGAAAACTTTTTCATAAATTTTGTAAACGCTTTTTTGCATTTTTTAAGATATTTTTAAGTTGAAGTTTCACTTTGTTAATTTTTTTTATCTTATTAAATATTCATTTAGTTCTAAATAATATTAAAAATTGATAACTTTAAGAATATATTAACTATAAGAGTTAATTTTTCCACACATTATTAATTATTTATGATATCATTTAAAAAATCGAGGTGTTTTATATGGAATTATATCTAAATAATGAACAAAGCCTAAGTGATGTTTTAAAAGATGCTCGTGATGGTGATATTATTCACTTAGCTTCAAGGGTATATTATGAAAAAATTAAAATCACTATTCCTAATTTAACTATTATTGGACATAACTCATCAATTGAATATAAAGATTATTATAATAAAATAGGAAAAGATAATAAAGAACTTCTTACAGTAAGAACCTATACAATAATGGCTGAAGCTTCAAATATTACTTTAAAGGATTTAACAATTAAAAATCTATCAGTTCCTAATAGAACCTATGGTCAAGCAGTTGCTCTTCATGTTATAGGTGATAATTTCAAAGCTATTAATTGTAACATTTTGGGTGCTCAAGACACTATTCTAGCTGGTCCAATCCCATATGATTTAACAATTAGATACAAAAACTTACTTTCAAGCGATGAATTAACTCAAAATAAATCACACCAACTATATGACCATTGTTATATCGAGGGTGATGTCGATTTTATTTTCGGATGTGGTATTTGTTTTTTTAATGAATGTGAAATACATTCTATTGGAAAAGGATATATTTGTGCTCCTTCTCACCCTAAAGATTATAATTATGGTTTTGTTTTTTATAAATGTAATTTAACTGGTTCTGATGAAATAACTAATCAAGTTTATTTAGGACGTCCATGGCGCGATTATGGACAAGCAGCTTTTATTAGTTGTAAAGCTTCTTCTCACATTAAGCCTGAAGGATATCACTATTGGCAAGAATCAAGAAAAAATACTTGCAAACTTAGCATATATAAAACACTTAATGAAAAAGAACTTGCTTCTTTCACTAAAGTCTTAAATGAAAACGATCTAGATAAATATGCACTTGATAACGTAATGAAAGGTTAAGCTGAATGCTTAACCTTTATTTTTAATATTTTAGGAAAAATCATAACAAACCCAATTGTCGTTATTGTTGATGATATAATGTCTGATACTGATTCTCCTAAATAACATCCCTTTGTTCCTAAAAAGATAGGAAAAACAACCGTAAAAATAACAGTTAGAATTTTTCTAATTAAAGAAAAAATAATAGCTCTATTCGCATGACCAAGTCCTACAAGCGTATCGACACAACACCATTGAAGAGGAAGTAATATAACTCCTAAACAATACCATCTTATGATATTTGGTGCTACATTTAAAATAGCATTTTGTACTTCTTCAGTTTTTGTTAAAATAAAAAGTTTAATAAAATACTTTGAATAGAACATTGAAATTATAAACATTATTATCCCATAAATATAGCATATCATTAGTTCATATATAAAGCCTTTTCTTACTCTTTTAGGTTCTGATGCACCATAATTATAACTTAAGAAAGGTTGTCCTCCTAAACTAATACCTGAAAAAGGCATTGAAATCAAAGTGAAAAAACTTAAAAGAATTGAATTAATAGTCAAATATAAATCAGCATTACCATCGGCGTAAATCGATACCATCTTATTCATTACTATTAATATCACACTATCAGTAAAAGTAATTATAAAAGGGCAAAAACCAATTTTCATTATCTTTTTCATATATTTTAAAGAATAACCCTTAAAAGACATTTTAATGATACTTTTATTTGAAATTAAAAAAGAAAAAGCAAATAAAGCTGAAGCTGCTTGAGCAATTATAGTTGCAAGTGCTGCTCCTTTGACTCCCATATTAAAAGGAAAAATAAAAATATAATCAAGCAAAATATTAGTTAACGCGCCAATTATAACCGTTACCATTGCTCTTGTACTTTTTCCTTGACATGTAATAAAACTGTTAAGTCCTAAGCTCATCAAACAAAAAAATGTTCCAAGTACATAAATAGTTATATAATCACTAGCATATTCAAAATTATTTGGAGTTGCACCAAAAGAATATAATAATGGCTTTTTAAATATTAAAAAAACTAACATGAGCACTACTGTAATAATTACTAATAATAAAAAACTATTAGCCATTATCTTTTTAGCATCATCATAATCCTTTTGACCAAGTCTAGTTGCAAATAATGGTGATGCTCCCTGACATATTAAATACGTAAATGATGTTATTAAGGTGGTAATAGGTGCACAAATTCCTACTCCTGCTAATGCTAAGCCAGATCCGCTTTGCATATTTGCAATAAATAGTTTATCCACCACACCATATAAAATGTTAACAAATTGAGCAAACATTGAGGGTATGGTCAATGCTAACATAGCTTTTAGGGGATGTGCCTTATTAAGTAATTCATTTGAAGCCATAAAATCACCAAATGCGATTATATCACTTTATTTTTTTAATTCAATAAATTATTCCTAAAATGCGACACAATTTGACTTTTCGAGAATAATAGATGTTTTTGTAAGATAATTTTTACAATATCTTTTGTCGATTATTCTAATATTTTTTCAACTTCTTTAATTTTTTTTGTATTTTTTCTTGTAATTATGAAGATAAAAATTTATCATATAGTCAGTACAAATTTATAATTGAGGAGGAATGTACATGATAAGGGTTGTTATTGCCGATGATTCTAGTCAAACAACATTAATTGTTAGTGAGTGTTTGAAAATGCAAGCCGGCTTTGAAGTAGTAAAAACTTTTAATTCAGGAAAATCATTGCTAAGTTTTCTTGAATCAAACCAAGTAGATCTTTTAATGCTTGATATAGTAATGCCTGAGGTGGATGGGTTTAAGGTTTTAGAAGACCTTGCAAGCAAAAAAGAAAAATATCATCGTCCCAAAAAAATAATTATGCTTTCATCTTTTAACAATGAATCACTTCTTGTTAGATCATCAGCATTAGGAGCTGATTACTTTATTATTAAGCCAATTGATATGCAAAATTTATTAGAAACAATTAATAATTTATTTAAAGAATTACCTAAGAAAAGTAATGTTAATTTAAATGCACCAGAAAAAGAAATTGATTTAAATGAAGAAATCACAAGTATTCTTCACGAAATCGGAGTTCCAGCGCATATTAAAGGCTATTTATATTTACGCGAAGCAATTACTATGGTTTATAACGATATTAATGTTTTAGGTGCTATCACAAAGGTTTTGTATCCAATTATTGCTAAAAAGTTTAATACCACATCATCACGAGTTGAACGTGCCATTAGGCATTCAATTGAAGTAGCTTGGGGTAGAGGAAATGTAGATACAATTGCAAGTATCTTTTCATATACTGTAAGCTATAACAAATCAAAACCAACTAATAGCGAATTCATCGCAATGATTGCGGACAAGCTTCGTCTTGAACATAAGGTCACAATTTAATTTGTGACCTTTTTTTGTATTTTTTTAGTAAATTTGTGCATACTAATTATTGGTGATAAAGTGCGATTATTAGGGATTCTTTTAATTATTTGTTCTTCGATGTTATCAACCATTTTAATTTATCTTTTTTTGATAAATGTTGCAAATCTTCATTTCCATTGGTATATTTTATTCCTTCTGCTTATTATAGCCAATATTTTCTCAATAGTGCCAATTTTAACTGCTAAATCACCGTAACACTTTTTGCTAAATTCCTTGGATGATCAGGATCATTACCAAGTTCTTTTGCTGTATAATAGGCAATTAACTGTACATATCTTGATAGACTCAAAGCACCTAAAAGACCTCCAGGGTATTTATTTTTAAGGAAGAAAACTTTACCTCCTCTTGCTCTTACCTCATTTAAACATGATATTAAAAAGCTATCGTTTGATGAAAGGCCAATAACAGCACTTTTGTCAGAAATTAACGCTAAGGAACCATGCTTTAATTCTGAGGTTGAATAGCCTTCAGTTGGAATATAAGCAATTTCTTTAAGCTTTAATGCCCCTTCCTTACTAATTATATAGTCGTAACCGTGACCTAAATAAAAAACATTTTTCATTTTGCTAATTTCCTTTGGTATATTATTATTATCAAAGGTTTTCTTTATTTCCTCAAGATTTTTTACATAGTTCAATATTTCTTTAGGTTCTTCACCTTTAAATTGTTTTATTAACGTATAAAACACTAAAACAGATTGATTAAAGCTTTTTGTAGATGCAACAGCTATTTCTTTTCCAGCATGCATATCAAGTATTAATGGAATATGTAAGGTCATTTGTGATGTAAAACTATTTGTAATTAACATTGCCTTTTTAGGCTTAATTTTATCTATTGCGGCTAAAACATCTGCTGTTTCTCCACTCTGTGAAATAAATATAAATGTAGACTTATTATAAATATCATTATAACTATATTCCGTTGGTAAAAAAGCTCTAGCTCTAATTCCTAATTCCTGTTCAATCATTAATGCTATATATTCTGATGCATAAAAAGATGAACCACTTCCAATTAAAACAAATTCAGAAGTTTCTTCTAATAATTTAAGAAGTTTCTCATCAGCTTTAAAATTATTAAAAATATTTAATGCTAGTTTTTCCTCTTCTCCAATTTCATCAAGCATTATTTGTTCCTTAGGATCATTAAAATTAAAACTATATGGTATAAAAGAGGATTGATCAGTTAAATACATATTAGGCCCTATACACCCAAAAGACATATCACTAATATGCTTATAGTACTTTGTATTTTCCTTAAATGCATAAATATCTGAAGCCAAATAATAATCTGTATCATTATATCCTAATAATAAAGACGATTTATTTTTCATAAAATAAATATTTTCGTCATCTTTTATCATAAAAATAATAGCATATGAGCCTTTAATTATTTCCATTACTCTTTTTATTGCATCAAATGGTGGATATCTTTTTATAAACAAGCTCAATAGTTCTGTAATTACTTCTGTATCAGTATCGGATAAAAATTGATGATTTTTAAAATATGTGTCTTTTATAATACTTTCATTTTCTAAAATTCCATTGTGAACAAGTATTATTTGCTTATCACTAGAAATTTGTGGATGAGCATTAACTACATTTACACTTCCATTAGTAGCCCACCTTGTATGGCAAATAGCCTTTTTTATCATAAGATTTTCATCTTCATTAACAAAATCAATTCGACCTATATTCTTATAAATTTGATTATTCCCATAACCAATTCCATAAGAATCATATCCTCTATATTCAAGTTTTTTTAAGCACTTTAAGGCATCATTTATTTTAAATGAGCCAAATTGAGCATATATTCCGCACATTATAGCACCTCAATTTATTTTATGCGCTATATAGTTAATTAGTCCCATAAAAATCATTTTAAAATTTATTTAGCTTAATTTCCATTACATTTATGAATTGCAATTATTAGTTAACATTTAACTTTTGTATTAATTAAATATATATCATACTGGAATTAAAGAATGTTGGTATTGATATGTTATAATCGAAGTTAAGATTGGTAAATTCCATCCTGCTGATTTAGGTCATCTTATCCAAATGATGATTTAAAACGAACTGAAAGAGATGATGCAATAATTAGCTCATTACTATGCAAAGAAGCTGATAGCTATGTGGCTAAAACATCCTTAAATAAAGCACAAATACATTTTGGTATTTCTAAATATAAGGTTATTAAAACCACCTGAATACAGAAGCCAAAAATTAAAGGAAAATAATTAAAAACAATTGAGGTGTGAAAATTGTTATTCAGCAAATTATATAAAGAGAACAATATGATATCTAATCAAAATAAATAAGGGTATAAGCTATAATAAAATGCCTAAAATATAGTCAAAGTAGTTGAGCTTATACCATTTAATAATTTATAATTAAATTTAAAAAAGTTGAATACAACCTGGAAAAACATTCAACTATTACTATTACGATGATATAATATAAAATCATTTAAGCCAAAAGAATTCAATACTAAAATAAATAATTATAATTAAATTATTGCAAATTTAGAGTTTGAAAGATTAAAAGGACTAAGGAATTTAAGTAGTATTGCAATTTAACACCAAAATAAAAAGTCCTCTAATTAGAAGACTTAAATAATAATTTATATAAAGTTTGAACAATTTTAAACTCATCTAAAATTTGATTTACCTCATCTAATGCTTTTGCATTTGAATTTCCTGTATATTTAGCTCTAACAAGTAAATTTTTAGGTGACGCATCAAAGTCAACAAATTCCAAAATATCAACATTATATCCTGAATATTCTAATAATTTAGCACGAATTGTATCTGTGAGTAATGCACTCATTCTTTCCTTTACAATTCCATAGCTTGCTAAAAAGCTCGAACTTTTTTTAATTTGATTGTTTATTTCATGTTGACAACATGGTACACTTAATAAATATTTCGAATGAAGCTTTATAGCATGATACATTGCATAATCAGTTGCTACATCACAAGCATGAAGTGTAATAATTAAATCAACTCTAAAATGAGGCTTATACAATGATATATCACCTATTTCAAAATTCAAAGAATTATATCCATAATTTTTAGCAATTTCATTACATTTTTTTATTACATCAGCTTTTAAGTCTAAGCCAATAATATTTGTTTTAATTTTTTTTATGTTGACTAAATAATAATATACAATAAAAGTTAAATACGATTTTCCACAACCAAAATCAATAATATTAAGTTCTTGTTCTTTAAAATCTTTAATTGTATCATCAATTATTTCTAAAAAGCGATTTATTTGGCGATATTTGTCATAATAGGATGGTACTATTTTTCCATCTTGTGTCATTACTCCTAAATCAACAAGTGGAGGAATTATGTTTCCATCATTTAAAATATATTTCTTTTGTTTATTGTGTGAAACATTTAAAAGAGTCTTTATCTCTTTGTTTTTAATTTTATTACTTAATAAATGATTCTTTTTAGTATATTTAAAACTATAATTATATTCATTAGTAATTATATTAAGTTGAAAAAATGAATCCAGCATGATAGTATTTATAATTTCAGAAAATTCATCATAATTATAATTGTGTGCAAACGATTATGTCTTAGTAAAAAGCTCAATTTACATCATACTATTTTCCTTTATTTCAACTGGCCTAATATATCCCTTAATATATTTTGAATTATTTCTTGGGTTTGATATCGTCCCCTTTATGATACTTTTAATTTCAATATTTTCTAACATAAAAACTCCTAAAAAAAATAAGTGGCATAAACCACTTAAATTTAATTTTTACCTTCAGCCTCACGTGCTTTTTGATTAGCTTTAAATGTTTCTTCACGTTTTTTTAGATCAGCTCTTTGTTGTTCATACTTCTTATGATTTAAAATAGGTACAATAAAATATAAGCCAACACATACTGCTATAACAACGCATACAATAATTAAAAATAGCCAATCAGGATAAAATTTAATAGTCTTACTAAGTAGCATAAGTTTCACCTCATATATGTTCAATATTATTATATAACATCATTAAGCGATTATCAAGAAAATGTTCTTAAAAAAAGAAAATGCTGATCACTTTTAGATCAGCAAAGAAAAAGAAAAAGAAAAGATTTTACAGGAAATATTCACGTATAAAATGTGAATACGTAAGTAATTATACCAATATTTTTTTATAATGCAACACTTTTTTTCAAGTTCCCCTAATGAAAACGTTTTACTTTCAAAAAAACTCTTTTATTTAATTAAAATCAAATAAATTAACAACTTTTTTACTTTCATCATTCCATTTAATGGGTGTTAAATTATGATGAATCAAAAAGTCGTTTGTTTTAGAAAATGGCTTACTTCCAAAAAAACCGCGATATGCACCTAGTGGGGAAGGGTGTGCAGATTCAATAATCAAATGATTAGGGTTATCAAGCATTTTAATTTTTTGTCTTGCACTATTCCCCCATAATATAAAGACGATTGGTTGAGATAATGTATTTAGTAATTTTATTGTATTATCTGTAAATGTTTCCCATCCCTTACCAAAATGTGATAACGGCTCGTTATGTCTTACAGTTAAGGTAGTGTTTAATAAAAAAACACCTTGTTTAGCTAAATAAGTTAAATCACCAACCTCATTTATATCGATACCTAAATCTGATTTCATTTCTTTATAGATATTTTTAAGGCTAGGAGGATTTTTAGCATTTTTTACACTAAATGCAAGTCCGTGTGCTTCATTATCATTATGATAGGGATCTTGACCTAAAATTACAACCTTTATTTCATTAATAGGAGTTAGCTTATAGGCATTAAATATATCATCAAAATCAGGATGACATTTAGATACCATATACTCTTTTTTTACATAATCCATTAAACTTTTAAAATAATCCTTCTTACTTTCTTCTTCAATAAATTCATTCCAGGTCATTAGCACACTTCTCCTTTTTTTCATATACTATAGTGGTGATTAGATTGTCAAATTATTTTGTCTTTTGTTTAGTTTTATTCATTATATTGGTTATGGCCATTATATGATAAAAGGGCTTTTTTTAAGCCCTCAAATTAATTATTTTGAAATTATTGTGGTTGTATTTTTAAAACAATTTTGTGCAATTTGATATGGAGTCAACTCTGTACCACTTGCTGTACCACCTTTTTTATTACATACAACTGAAGTTGAATCAAATGATAACATTGCATCTGACTTACCAACAGTTGTTCTTATTGACAATAATGCTGTAGTCTCAGCTTTAATTTCTGCAGCACGACCATTTAAAGCGGTATTTAACTTTTCAATCTTACTATCTGATAAATTAGTATCGATCCAATATAGACAGCTAATTTCATATTGCTTAGCTTGTTCATCAAAAATTTGAGCATCAGTTGAAGCTGTTGAATTAGTTGGTGTTCCTAAGAAAATATAAATATATGTGTAAGTTACAGCATTTTCTCCTTCACCTTCTGTAACAGATTTAGATCCTTTAATATCCTTATCTTTATTTAATTTTTTATATAAACCACTAATATCTCCAACTGATATTTCCTTAAGAACATGAGATTTAGCTAAATTAGAACTATTATTATGGAATTTATTATAAGTATTTGCATGATTACAGCTTGTAAGAGATGCAACTCCAAGTACAGCAATAAATGCAATCAATAATTTTTTTAAAGTTTTTTTCATATTGTCCTCCATTTATGACGATATGTTTATTATAAAGTAAATACGCTTCTTTTACAAGATATTAAAATAATTTTAATCATTTTTTTCTTCAGAATCATATTTTAACAAATATTCACCACGATAATTTGAAAAGACATTATCAGGATATTTCGCATAAACAGGTCCCGTTTTAAATTCTTCCGCTTTATAAATCCATAATGAATCTAGGTCGAAGGTCAAAATTTCATCTACTCCATCTTGATCAATATCAACAACCTCAGTTGCAAGAGTTGGATGACCATCATCTGGGAAATCAACAACTGTATCAAGTTCTCCGTCTAATAGTCCTCCTAAAGTAGGAGATGTGTTAGTTAAAATAAGAGTATTCTTACCATCATACATTACAGGTGAAACTAAATTACCATTTCCTTGCATTTCTCTTTGCTGTAACAGATTACCATCACCATCAAATAAATAAACAAGCATATCTGCACCCCAAAAGCTTGTAACAGCACAATCAAGCTTATTAAGTCCACGATATGGTGCTACACTTATTCTTTGAGCATGTCCTACAGTATTCATTTTATAGAAGGTTCCATCCGTATTTACAATATTAAAGCCTTCATTTCCTGATGCCAAATATAAATGCTTAACACCATTTTTTAATGACGATGCATAAATTATTTCATCTGTATGATCTGAATTAATTGGTAAGCTCCATAAGATATTACCATCCTTAACCATATCATATCCTACAAACATTTCATCACGACCATCGCCATCAAAATCATATATATATGGAAAATGACCCGTATTTTTATGATGATATCGCCATAATAGTTTAAAGTCAGATGCTCTATAAGCCCAAACATTTTTATATCGATCCTTTAAAATGAAATCACCCTTATAGCCTAATCCTTCAAAATCAGCTACTCGCATACCATCTGGATTTAAATAATCATACGGATAATCACCAACAAGCTCATCACCCTTAACATATGGTGTTCTCATTTGACTTATAACATGTCCATCCTTAAGGGAAACAATATATACATGGAAATCCATTGCGAATATTACTTCCATTTTTCCATCATTATTAATATCGGCGATTTGGAAAGGAAGATCACAGCTAATAGGACCATTTTCTTCTTTATTAGGACGTCCGATTTGCCATAAAATATTACCATCTATATCAAAGGCAGTTAGACATGAAAGTCTAGCAAAAGAGTCACGATACATTCTTTTTTGATGCTGAGCAAAAAGCATTACAGGCTTACCATCAAGGTACGAAAATCTAAACTGACGACCAGCGCCACTTCCTTTTAAATCAATCTTTTTAATTAACTTGATTGGAGCATACTTTTTTTTCTTTGATGATAATACATCATTATATTCTTTAATACCCTCATTATGCTTATAATACTCTTCATTTGTCATTTCAAGCTTAAGCTCTCTAAAGCGAGCTGGGCTCTTACCAATAAAGGCTACATTTGATGGTATAAACTTAATATCAAGCGTACAAATTTCTTTATCATCAACTAATAGAACAAATTTTTCTTCTAATTTAATTGTAATCTTATGCTCATCTAAGGCATCCATTTTATAATCAGATATAAAGTAAACATTTTCTTCCTCTTGATTTTTATGATATATCTTTAATTTTTCGCCATCAAATGAAACGCAATCATAAATACGATTGTGAATATAATTAAATGCTAGTCCACAAGGCTTTTTTGTTTCAAGCAAAGTCATATAAAAGCTTACCGTATAACCAGCATATAGTTTTGTTTTATGAACTAAAATAGCACTGACATCAGAAAAATGCCCCGTTGCAAAATCACCACGATTTTGTTCTAAATAATACTTGCCAAAAGCCTCCGTTATAAGCCATGACCCACCAAGTCCGCGCCATTGATGAAGACTAATTGGGTCATAAAAATTTCCCTTATAACCTTTTGGCATTAAATGATGATATTCACCAAGTGCACTATGATCATGATCATATGGAAATTCACTTGGTTTAAAATCACTAAAATCCTCTAAAATAATATTATGCATTATATTCACCTAGTATAATCAAATTGTACTTAAGATTATACATTCTCCTTCTATAAAGTTTTTTATAGTTATGAGTACAACATAACTTTTATATCATCACATTGGATGCTATAATTTAAGTGGCACTGTAGTCTGTTTCATACTTTACCTACAGGAGTTCTTATACTCTCTTGTTTTTTGGAGAGTTCAGCTACAGTCTTTTCTTTTATATGGTTATCAGCTGGTTACAATTCTCTTAGTAGATGACTGGTTATAAACAACTAGAGTACACAAGATTAGACATGTAGATAGCACCAGTGAAAATATTAATCAAAGAGGTCGACATTATGATATATGTCAGAATTGACGTCGCAAGTGATAAGCATGACTTTATGCTTATGACTGAAAATGGAAGTTTTTACACAAAGCGTTCCATTACTATACCCAATAATGATGAAGGGTACAAAAAGCTACATAATTCTATAACTAAGTTTTGTGGAGCTAATAACGATTATCAAGTTCGCATAGGGTTTGAATCTACTGGATTTTATCATCTAAATCTTTTACTTTTTCTTTTAATGAAAGAATATAAAGTTTATCTCTTGAATCCTATTTTAACCAATATGTTTAAAAATCTAAACAAGTTCATACACCAAAGAACGACAACTTATATTCTATAAATATTTGTAAGCATCTTAAAGATAACAAGGAAGAACTCAAGCCACATACATTGACATTATATCATAGTGAGGCTTTAAAGTCACTATCTAGAGATAGATTTTCTATTGTTGAAGAGCTTAGACAAGCTAAATTAACTGCTTATAGGATTCTTGTTTAATTATTTCCTGAATGTTTAAAGATTTTTAGCAATGTTTATCAAGGATCAGCACTAGAAATTATAACAAAATATCCAAGTCCCAAAAAAACTATCTAGAGCACATTTAGAAACTATTTCAAATATGCTACATAGTAAATGTAAAACTTCTGCAGAAGATATTATAAATGCAGCCAAGGCAAGTATTGGTAATGACAATGATTATTTATCTTTCTCATTTTTACAAGCTATTAAAACACTCAATTTTATTCAATCTAAAACAGATAATTACGATCAAATGATCAAGTATTATATTGACATGCTTAATACCAAAATAACAACAATTCCTGGTATTGGATATACTACTGCTGGTTTGATTCTAAAAGAAATTGGTGATATCACTAGATTCAAAAATGTAGATAAATTGATATCATTTTCTGGCTTAGATTTAGAAGTTTATGACTTGTGAAAATTCAGTGTATCAAATCTAAAAATAAGCAAGAAAGGTTCTAAATACTTACGTTACGCATTATATCAAGTAGCAAAAGTATGTTGGAGATTTGTTCCTTCTTTGAATACATATTACAAAAAGAAAGAATCTGAACATAAGCACTCTTTTGTTATCCTGGGTCACATAGAAAAGAAAATAGTAAGAATTATCTATTCTATTTTAAAATCAGGTAATGCGTACACTCCACGTTAACCATATAAAATTTTTAAAGATCTAGATATATAACATTAATTTGCATATCTATAATTTAGATTGCATAAACACATTTTTTTTAAATGGTGGGTGAAATTCCCTTTTTGGCGTGTTTTTAAATAATCATGATTATTTTTTACCTTTTCATCAAAAGTCTCTTGACTTATTTATAGCTGGCTACAAACTTTAAAAATTCATTATATGAAGATACAATTTGAACACCTGCTGACTCTAAAACACGATGACTTTGATGTCCTTTATCAAATAAAACACATTTAATCCCCATCGAATCACAAACCTCTTTATCATGAAGTGTATCACCAATCATAATTGCATCATTTGGATTTATCTTATTTTCCTCTAAATACTTCTTTCCTATTTCTACCTTACCTGCTGCATAAATGTTTGATATTCCTAATATTGCATCAAAATATTGAACAATATTAAAATGGACAAGCTGTTCGGTCAAATTATCAATTTGCGATGCACTTAAGCATACTAAGCAATAGCCATTTTTTTTAAATTTCAATAAAGATTCTCTTACATTATCATATAAAGGACATTCTAAGGAAGCTTTTTGATAAAGCTTAATAAAATCATCTGATAACGCCTCAAAAGTTTTCTTCTTAAAATCAAAGCCTGCTGCCTCATAATATTTTTTTATTGGAAAAGTAAAAATTTCCCTATATCTTTCTAAAGTTATTGGCTCAAGTCCATTTTCCTTAAGCATCTCATTTAAAATATTAAGACATAAATCTACATCATTAATAATCGTCCCATTAAAATCGAAAAAAATTGTTTTCATCTATTTACTCCTCGTTTATACTAAGCATTATTTCTAGCTCTTTCTTCACAGCATCCTTAACCTCTTTTGGCTCTAATACTTTAGCCTTAGAGCCAAAACCTAAAATAAAGGACACAATACTAGCCAAATTTTGCATTTCACATTTTAAAATTGTTGTATTAGCATCAACACTAATTATCTGTTGATTCTTACCATAAATTCTTTCTTTTACTAAAGCCGCATAGGGAGATGAAACCTCAATTGAAACAGGTATATATTCACCATTGTTTTTCATTCCATATTGATCTAAATAATCAGCTTCATTAAATGTCTTAGAAATATAATATTTTTCATTTAATAATTCTATTTCCTTAATTCGGTTTAATTTAAAATACCCAACATCATTAATTGTCTCATTAAAAGCTAAAACATACCAAGCAAGGTTATACATATAAATCTTATAAGGGTGAAGAATATGCTCACTTACTCTATTTTTAGTTGAAAGATAGGATATTCTTATTTTATTTTTATTGAAAAGAGCTTTGTTTATCATATCATAACGATATTTAATTTCGTCATCCTTCATTACAAGTGGAAATCTATCAATAATCATAGGACTATCAATATCCTTATTAACATAGCTACTATTTAAAACCTTACCTAAGGCTACATTAAATTCATTCTTATTTAAAAAATCATACCTAGCATTTAAATATGATGAGGCTTCAAGTAGAGCCTTCTTTTCACTCTCTTTTAAACGAGGATTAGGTAAAATATTATCGCCATCAAGAAAATATCCTCCTCCAATACCTCTTAGATAGCCAATATCATAGCCTGCATTAATAAGTTCCTTACGATACTCTGTTATATTTCTCACATTTGTTTCTAGTAAATTTGCAAGTTCTTCACGAGAAGCTTTTTTTACCGAAGCTAAATAATTCATCATTTTAATTGCTTGTGCTATTTTCATATTATCAACCCGTATTAAATAATACCACATTTTTCATACAAATGATAGTTTACATAAATTAAAATATCATATAAAAAATCTTCTACTTTAAGTAGAAGACCAATTAAACTTATTTATTTTCTGTTTTGTTGCAGAAGTTATAAATAGCATAGCCATCATTTATAATAATTGCTACTCCAATTAAATCATTAATAACCGTTTTAATTGTCTTAGAGCTAAATGTCGCATATTTATTAATAAAGATTAAAGCTAATGCTAGTAAAATTGTACCAACAAGAGCGATTATTAAATGAATTATCTTTTTATTCATTAGTATTTTCCTCCAAATAACCTTCAACATCTATTTCATTAATATGATTTAAGCTCTTTGTAGCTAAATATATTCTATAATAAATTAACGAAATAACTACTACAGTCAAAGTGCCCGTTAAAATACAAGATGGCATGGTTGAGATACCCTTTATAAGAGCTGCCTTACTAGTAAGCGATTCAATCCACATATTGTAAAACAGCTTCCATATAAACTCAAGGATTATATTAACAATTACTGATATTGTTGTAACAAAAACCACTACTCTTGTAACACTCTTAAGCTTCGTACTAAATATTCCAGCTAATATCAATAATAAACTAAATAAATAACCAAAAACCACTACTATTATAATATACATTGTTTTCTTATCAATTGATTTTGAAAGCGAAATTAAATCCGTTTTATAAAATATAATTACCAGACTTGTAAGGATAGCAAGAATAACACCTAAAGCGCTTAAGATAATATTAAAGGGAAGCTTTGACTTATGATTAATAATTAATCTAAATAAATAACCAACAATAAAGCCCATAACAAACTTTAAAATAAAATATTGAATAAATCCAGGAAGACTACTATAAATAATTAAATCGTATAGGCCACAACCTATCCCCCCCGCAAGACCACCTACAATAGGACCACATAAGAGAGCTCCTAAAACACAAACAAAATTTCCTAAATGAACCATTCCACCGGAAGGAAGAGGAATTTGTACCATTGTACCAACAAAGGCAAGTGCCGCAAAAATAGCACATATAATCATTTGATATAACAAACGTTGATTTTTCATATAACTCTTGAACCTTTCTTTTTTATTATATATAATATTAAACAATAAAACTGGTTCTTTTAAAAGTGCCAGTATATAAGAAAGATATGGTACCAGATATGAATCTATTTACATTGGAATTTACAAAAAATAAATCTAAAACAAATGAACTTGCAGAAGCTATCGCTAATGATATTAATACTAATAAACTTAAAAAAAATGATAAACTTCCCTCTAAAAGAGCATTAGCTAATCATTTAGGAATAAGCCTTAACACCGTAATAAATGCCTATCTTCTTCTTTTAAGTGAGGGCTATATTTATTCAATCGAAAAAAAAGGATACTTTGTTTCAGATAACGTTCTTATTAAAAACACTAATCCTAGGCTAATTTCTAATAAGGATATAAAAAATGACAATTATCTTTTCTCATTTAAAACATCTAATATTGATTCTACTGTAATTCCTACAAATACACTAAAAAAAATCTATAATGATGTCCTCAAAAATAACAATTATTTTTATAAGACCGATTTTTCTGGTGAAACATCACTAAAAGAAGCTATATGCCAATACCTATACGAAGTTAAAGGCATTGAAGCAAATATAGATGATGTTATTATTTCATCAGGTATTGATACTCTTATTCTTCAAATAATTAAGCTTACTAACGCTAATATCATCGCTATTGAAAATCCCGGATATAAGAAAATTGAAACAATAATTAAATATACCGAAAAAAGAATTGTATATCAAAATATTGATAATGAAGGAATCACAATTCCCAATGAAGCTGTTGATTTAATTTATACTACTCCTTATTCTCAGTTTCCGTTAGGAATTAAAATGTCAAATCATCGTAAAAATGATTTAATAAATTATGCAAAAGCTAATACAGGATACATTATTGAAGATTCATTTGATAGCGATTTTACACTAAAGCCATTTATAACAAAAGCACTTTATTCAATGTCTGATAATGTTTTTTATATTGAATCATTTTCAAGAAGTATCTCTCCATCATTCAGAATCAGCTTTATGTTACTACCACCAAAGCTTAGTACAAAATATAAAGCACTTCATAAAGGATTCTCTAATCCTGTATCAACAATTGAACAGCTTGTACTTGCAAAATACATAAGTACATCCTTCTTTAGTCATATTAACAGACTAAGAGTAAGTCTAAGGAAAAAACGAGAATTAATTATTGAAACATTAGATTTAAGTCTATTTGACATTTTATATGATCAATCATATTTAGCTATTATTGTAAAGCCGAAATATACCCCTTTAAATATTAAAGAAATTCTTTTAAGTAATAAAATAGATATATCATTTATTAATGATTTTATGTATAATGGCAAATCCGATTTAATTATGATTGGCTATAGTGAAATAGCGTTTGATAAAATAAAAGAAGGAATAATTCTTCTAAATAATATTTTTAGACTAAAAAGGGACACCTAAGCATCCTCATTTATTATTTAAGTTTTGTCGTATTAAAATACTTTACTAAAGCATTTCCGCCATTTCCTCTAGCAAAAAGGCCATAGGTAGCTCCAATCCATCTTCCCGCACTTGCAAGATAGCTCTTTTCAATTACTTTACCATTTACAGTATATTGATATCTTAAATCATAAATAGCCTCATTACGAGCCTTTAATCCTAATATAATCTTATCATCTTGATATTCTTCTTTAAATACACATATATCATGAGTATTAAAGCTTCCCTCATATAGCGCTAACTCTAATTTATTGTTTATCCTTTTAATTTCAATATATGTATAGTTAGTTCCCATCATTGTAAAACCAACTGCGTCATTTTCTTTCAAATTATCAAGTTCAATTAAAGTTTTGGTATCAAACTCTAAAGCTGGTACCTTTTGAGTCAAAAGTTGTGGCACAAGATGAAGATCACAAGCATCTGTCTTAACGCAATTTAAAACAAGACCTTTATTAAAACTGAACCAAGATTTTTTGGGATTAGCTTGTGTTTGCCATAAAAGTGATAGTTTATTATCTTTAAAATTATCATTTAAATCAATTTTATAGTTTGTTTTAACATCAATAGGGTAATCTGCCTCATTAGCAGGAGCCCCTGCAAGTAATGGATCACCAACATGGCCACATATTGGCCAATCATTATACCACATTACCGGCTCTAAATGAACAATTCTTCCATAAGCCCACATATCCTGAAAATGAATAAAAGCCCAATTATCATTATCATCTAAATCAATTAAAGCACCCTGATGAGGTCCATTTATTTTAGTACCATTTTGCATTAAAACAACCTTAGATTCATAAGGTCCATAAATATTTTTACTTCTTAACGCAACCTGCCAGCCTCCCTTTACAGAACCTGCAGGACACATAATATAAAAATATCCATTACGATAGTTAAACTTAGGTCCTTCAATGGTAGGGTTATTATCATGACCATCATATATAATTTGATATGACGCAGAAATTTGCTTCTTAAGATCTGGCGATACCTCATATAACCCAATTGATGAATTAAAGCCAATTCTACTTTTAGCAAAGCCAACTGCCATATAGCATTTATCATCTATCCATATAGGACATGGGTCAATTATACCCTTCCCTTCGATAACACACCACATAGGTTCCCACTTTCCATAAGGATCTTGTGTTTTTGTTATATAAATTCCTCTATCAGGATCAGGAATTATACAATAAAACCATGAATCATGATACCTAATTGATGGTGCCCATAAGCCTTCACCATGTAACACATCATCAAACTCTTTTGGAAGTATATCAACCACATAGTTAATGAGTTCCCATTCAACTAAATTTTTAGAATGTAAAAGGGGAATACCTGGTACATAATTAAATGATGAGGCTACCATATAAAAATCATTTCCAACTCTAATTGCATCAGGGTCAGAAAAATCAAATTGTAAAATAGGATTTGTATATTTCATGTAAAAAGCTCCTTAAATAAAAAAATACTAGAACAATAATATTCTAGCATATTTATTAATATAATAATTATAATATTGTGTATTTTTTTATAAGAAATGACTATTTTAAGCTTTCAATTAAAGCCTTAACGTCATCACGTAAATCATCACGTTTTAAGGCAAATTCTAAAGTGGCAGTAATAAAGCCTAGCTTAGAACCAATATCATAACGACGACCATCTACTTCCATTGAATAAACGCTTTCCTCTGCCATCATACGTAAAATAGCATCAGTAAGCTGAATCTCATTTCCAGCCCCTCTTGTTTGCGTTTCAAGATACTTAAAAATAGTTGGTGTTAAAATATAACGTCCACCAATAGCAAGATCAGATGGAGCATCCTCAACGCGAGGCTTTTCAACAACTGATTCAAGTTTTTGAATACGTCCACTTTCTCCCTCAACTGGCTTACAAATGCCATATTTAGAAACATCACTATCCTTAACCTTTAAAGTTCCTAAAATTGATGAGCCTGTTTGATTATAGGCATCAACTAGTTGAGCAAGAGCAGGCGTTCCATTTCCAACATAAACATCATCACCAAGAAGCAAAGCAAATGGTTCATTACCAATAAATTCCTTAGCACATAATACTGCATGTCCAAGACCTAATTGCTCATGTTGACGAACAAAATGAATATTAAGTTTCTTAGGTAATTCCGTAATTAATTCAAGCTCATGTGTTTTTCCTTTTTGTTTTAATTGATATTCAAGTTCAAAATTATTATCGAAATAATCAATAATAGCATTTTTATTTCCCGATACAATAATTAAAAACTCCTCTATGCCACTTTCCATTGCTTCACGAACAATATATTCAATTGTTGGTGTATCAATGATAGGTAGCATTTCTTTAGCAACCGCCTTAGTAACTGGTAAAAAACGAGTACCATAGCCAGCAGCAGGTATAACAGCTTTTCTTATTTTTTGCATAACATACATCCTCACTTTTGTCCTAATAAAAATAGCATATTTTATTATAAAAGTCAAATAATTGTCATATTTTAATTTATCTCGAAAAGTCAATATACTCTTTTTTGAATATTTCATTTTTCATCTTTAAGACACATAATTTGAACGTATAATTTTAAAACCTTTATTTTTTTAAGTATCCAACAAGCTTAGATATATTTAATTTTTTTGACCAATCATTTAAATGGTCCAAATAAAATTTGCATGTGATAACATCTTCTTCCCATGACCAAAAACATAACTCTTCTTCAAACATCATAATCTATTTACCTCTTCCCTAAGCACCATCAAGAACAAAAAAAGACCATGTAACCATGATCCATTTTAGGTTGATAAATATTTCCCCCCGGCGTAAATCCGGGAGGAGGCAAGGTCCTTTTATTTACTCAACTATACGCAAATTAGTTTATATTTTGTTTATAGCAAATACTAAAAGACTTGTCAATTTTTGCTAAATTATTTCATTTATCTTTCTGTTTTAGTTGAATCTTCATTTGAAGTATCAACTTCTTTATTTTTAGTAATTCCTTCATTTTCTATTATTTTTTGACTGTCTTCAACCTCAGGTTTAACATCGTCATATGCAAGTGACAAAACAAGTTCAAAGCGATATCCACGTACATTGATTTTACTGTTTGTTTTAATTAAATGAAGTCCCTTAGCATCTAATGCTAAAAATTCATATTCACCATTTTTATAACGTTTAGCCATTTTATAATTATGCGTATAGTCAAGCTCAAATAGCATCTTTTCACCATTAGCCTTACCATATACTACACTAATCTTATCCTTATAGCCAACGGGAACATGAGCAGAACATACAACATTGACTTCATATTCGTTGCTAATTGTAACTTCATCTTCTTGTCTTCCTTTTTTATTCTTGCCAAATAAGCGGTTAAAGAATGCAAGAATTCTTCTTTTACCAACTAAGAAGTCACCAATAATAAATACAATTAAAAAATAGCAAACAATTTGAATGATCGTTTTAATTTTTGCACTTTTCATAATATCGGAAACATCTGCAAGTTTATAGCCTAAATCATTCATTTTAGTATATTCATCTTTCCAAGTGCTATATCTATCATTTACATCATTTACATCATATTTAATACCAATGGTTCTTGAATCAGTTATGTCATTTTTAATACCATAATAATATGTTTCATTCTTAAAGTTCTCACTATATGTATTTGTATTTGAATCAAAACCATATCTTACAGAAATACTGCCATAATTGAATGTTAAGCCACTAATTGTCGTATCAGCGGTAATTTTAATTTCTAATTCTTTACCAGCTTGAAGCTTATAAGTAGTATCAGATTCATTTTTTGTTGCATTAGTAAATTCTAAATTATTTAATGTGTTACATTCAAGATTTAAAGTTGGTGATCCGTATGGAGTATATTTAATAACTGTACCAGCCTTAAATAATGAACCGGAATCATTATATATTACTGTTCCTTCAATTGTCATTTGATTATGATATACAGACTCATTCACTAGCTTCTTATATTCAGTAGCGACTTTAAAGAAGGCTGAATCGCTATCAAAGCCTACATTTAATCCTGTTTTTGATATATAAGAATTACCTGAATTATCTAAAATATCAATTGAAGAAACCTTCGAAATATTACGCTTTGCTAAATCTGATGATGTTATTTCAAAATAAAAGAAATTAAGATCAGTTACATAAAAATAACTTGTATCCGGAATTTCAATTATATCTTCATTATCATTAATCTTAATTCCACGATTATTATATTTATTACCTGAACCATCAACATTGTCATCGTATTCATAATCAACGGGATTAATTACAAATCCCATATAAATTAAATCAGAATAAGAATAATTTTCGTTTTCATCAACACGCATATAGCTTACAGATTCAAATACGACCATTGTAGCACCCTTATCATTTTCAAGCATTATAATTGGATTTTCATTATAAACCGCTCCAAAATAACCTGGTAAAGCACCATAATTTTCGTCTTTAATATCATTTTTCAATCTTTTAGTCATTGTATTCAATTGATTATATGATGGTAGCACAAAACAAAAAATAATTCCAATTACTATCATAAATGAATAATACAATATTTTAAATACCTTAAATCGTTTCATTAGTTTCTATCCTTTCATAATTGACTAATATTATTATATATTAAATATATTTTTTTTCAAGAAAAATAAAAATAATGCTTTACAACCCATGGTTTTTTTGATATAATTACTTCGCATATGGCGTACGTGGTGAAGTGGTTAACACTCTGGTTTGTGGCACCAGCACTCGCAGGTTCGATTCCTGTCGTACGCCCCATGAAGAAATTAGAGTCTAGCTTGCTAGGCTTTTTTTATTTTTTCATATGCATTCTATCATTAAATAATATGAGAATTATGTGATTAAAAAGAAATATCTTTAAAATTACTACAAAAAATAATATAATGATAACTGTAATTTAAAAACAAACTAAATTAATATGAATATATAAGTTTTGCTTATCAAAACAAAAAAGGAAGGTATTATAGTGAAAAAAATCCTTATGCTAACGACAGGTGGTACTATATCATCTATAGAAACAGAAAATGGACTCATTCCATCTTCTGCAAATACAATTTTAAAACAAATGGGAGTTGAAAATAACAAAGAATTTGAGCTTTATGTTAAAGAGATTCTTCTTCTTGATAGTTCAAACATTCAACCTGAAGAGTGGAATGTAATTGCAAAAGCAATCTATCTTGATATCAATAATTATGATGCAATCATAATAACGCACGGAACTGATACAATGGCCTACACTGCTTCAATGATTTCATTTATGATTCAAAATCCCAAAATACCTATCATATTTACAGGCTCTCAGCTTCCCATTGGTAACTTTTTAACCGACGCTATCTTCAACCTAAGAAGTGCATTTGCTATGGCTATGTCTGGTGTTGGTGGTGTATTTTTAGCTTTTGACCGTCAAATTATTTTGGGTACTAGAGCTGTAAAAGTTAGAACTACCTCATTCCATGCCTTTGAATCAATCAATACCCCACCAGTTGGAATCGTTGATTCTCATGGACTAACTCTTCAAAAAAATTTGATTCCTCGGCATGATTTAGATACAACCTTTAATAATAAAATTAATAGTAATGTATTTTTATTAAAGCTTACTCCTGCAACAAATCCAGCTATTATTGATTTATTAATTAAAGCCAAGGTTCAAGGAATTGTAATTGAAGCATTTGGTGCTGGCGGGATTCAATTTGTAAGACGAGATTTCGTCCCTAAATTACTAGAAGCTTATAATAAAAATATACCAGTTATAGTATGTAGTCAATGCTTATACGAAGCAGCCAACTTTAACATCTATCAAGTTGGTAAAAAAGCCTTGAGTGCTGGGGTTATTGAAGCCTATGATATGACCACCGAGGCAGCCATTACAAAGCTTATGTGGGCTTTAGGACAAACCAATGATTTAAAAAAAATTCGTACTATATTTGAAACAAATATTTCTGGTGAAATTTCTTTAAAATAATGAAAAAAATATCTAACCTTATATTAGGCTAGATATTTTTTATTTAAGCTTAAATCTGATAATTTGGGAGTTGTTCAATAGCTTCATTAATTTTTGAAATTAATCCATCAACGTCAGAAATAGTTTCAAGATTATCATTAATACTAAATTCATTACCTTGATACATTAGAATGGAATTAACATATGCTGTGTAATCATTAATATTAATTGATTTAATGTTTAGACTCCTTAACAATAGATTTAAATTATTAACATAATCAATAATATCTTGACTATTTGTCAATAGTATAATTCGTGATTTAGCCATTGTTTTAATTTTAGAAATTGTTTGGGAATCATATGTATTAAGATTAATTGTAGCACCATAGGAAGCATCTTCGCCCAATACTTCAATGATAGTATCAATATATTCTTTAATATATGTATTTTGCATAACATAATAATTATTTACATTATTAGCATCATTCCATAAATATGTACTATCATTATAGTCTAAGTCAAGTTTACAATTTTTGGTATACATGTTATCGCTAATAGTTGCTGTAATAATTCCACTTTCAAGGATTACATTCAAATTAGTTGATATTTTTTCAATAGAAACATCTGTACTTTCAAGGCTTGTAATACCTAGCGTATTAATCGCACTCACCAAACTTGTAAGTTCTTCTTTTGTAATAATTAAAGATTTATATTCAGCATCCATGACTAATTTCGTAACTGTAAGTTTATCTACATGACAAATAGTATCCGTTACAGTACATCTTAAGATTAATGATTTATTAATCGTTTCATCTATATTTGCTATATTTAAGAAAGAATCAAAATTGAAATCTTTAGTATCACTTAAGTTAAGTAAAAATGTAGCATCAAATAAAGCTGTTATTTCATTAGTTTTAATATATCTTTCCTCATATATTTTTTCACAAGCTTCATCAGGCACATTAATATTTTCTGGCATCTTTTCTGTAACTGTTCTTCTTAAAATATATGAACTGTTAACTTTAGATGCGAAGTCAAATGATAAATCATTTAGTAAAGTGTTAAAATCAAAGCCTTCAGTTGTGCCATTACATTTTTCAATTACATCAAATAAGGCTTCAATCTCAGTTTCTAATAAAACCTTCTTATACAAATAATCCGTTGAATTACTATCAAGGAAGCAATCATCTACAGTTATAGTACCATCATAAGCTGCCTTTGGTACGATCAGATTATCACTTTCATTTAGCTTAGCACCGATTGTATATCTTAAGACTGTTGATTTATTTAAATTAATACATACTTCTTCCTTATTAAGTTTAAATATATTATCAAAGTTAAAATCATCGGTTGAATTAAGTCCTATATTTTTAATAACTAAAATAAGACCTTCAAACTCATCTTTAGTTAGCATCTCATTCCTAGCGGAAGCTTTTAACTCCTTAGCAACTTGAGCAGCTTCTAGGTCATAAGCAGATTCTGGAATGCCGATATTATCATTTTTTTTCAAATTATTTGTTAACGTAGAACGGATAATACTGGAATTATTAACAATACTTATGATATCATCAGCTTCTTTTTTGAAAATTTCATTATAATTGAAAGTATCGAGGTCACCACAAATTTCAATTACATTAACTAAAGATTGAGCCTCAGCTATAGAAATCATTTTTGAAATAGTATTAGTATCATATGCACAGTCTGGCACAAAAATATGTTCTTCATTCTTTAAGAGATAGGATGTTGTTGTATATCTTAATATTGTCGAATCAGACATAGCTTTATTTAATGCTTCAAATTTTGTTTGGTCTTTAAAAATACCTTTTACGTCAAAATTTTCAATATCTTCAATACCCAATGCATTTACCGTATTAACCAAAGCTTCAATTTCATTAAGTTTTATATATTTATCATCTTCTACATTCAATAATATATCAATCGCATCTAATGGCATTTTAACTGCATCATCGCTTTTTATTATTGTATTATACATTGTTAACTTTAATGTATCACTTGAATACATACGTTCTAAATTAGTTTTATCATAGCCTTCAGCTATTTTATTTAAATTTTTAATAACATCATTAGCTTTGAATGAAATATTTCCATCATCATTGAATGTTATTTTTAAAGCCTTCAGACCATCAATAACATCAATAATTTCTTCTTTCCATCCGCTAGAAACATAATTTTTTTCTAAATCAACAGTAACTAAATTAGTAGGAATTTTTACAGGATCTTTAACCTTAAGTCTTACAATACCTGCAACAGTCGCACCAATAATATCTGTTTCATTCAAATAAATATCAAATATTTTATTATAATCAATTTTATTTATATTATATTTTCCATCTTCATCACGCATAAATAATGTCTTTAAAATCTTAATTGCGCCAGTTATTTCTGTTGTTTCAATAATTTTATCATTAACCTTAATTGCTTCTTCCGTATAAGATGTAATTGGCACAATTATCCTAACTTCATCTTTGTTTAAAGAAAGTAAAGACTGCGTCATTATTGAATTAATAATACGATTACTAAATATTATATCAATTTTGTCAGTATCAAACATAAAGTTAATAATATTATTGGTCACATCATCAGATTTAATCACATCATAAAGATTTGTTTCCTTTAATATCGTAAAGATGTTTAAATCACTCTTAATTTTCTTTTTATTTCCCACACTGCTCATACATAAATTTGGCAATTTAATTTTAGTCTCATTTATGCTTATATCTTCAATAAAACCTACGATAATACAATTTAAAACATTAGAATCCAATAATGCAGTTTCAATTGTATCAAGTGTTTCAAAATCATATGCTAGAAATTCCTTAACTATATCAGTTTCATCTGAATAATTTAATAATAATTGCAATAAACTCTTAGATTGCTCGTCTTCTTTTTCACCAGCATTTATAATTTGAAGAAGAATATCAATTTCACCATTTTTTTCGTCCATTTTTTTAAATTATTATCATTACCATCGCCAAGTAAAAAAGTATTTGGAATATAATTATTTATTTCTTCAACTTGTGATAATGCATAATAAATTACTTCTGATATAGATGCTCTTAAAAGTTTAATACCTACTAAATCATTTAACATTGTAGTCGTAACATCTGTTTTATAATTAAAATCATCAGCCAAAAATTTAGGAATATATTTAATTATTGTTGATAAAGCCTCCGTTAAAACTTCTGAGTTGATTTGATTATTATCAACATATTCTTCTTCAATTACAATTCTAATTCCACTATTTTCTGGCATGACGATATTTAAGTTCATTAAAGCTGAAGAAATAATAGAATGTAAGGTTGGTGAATAAATAGTACTTTTTGAATCAACAATATTTGAAAGCTTACTTGTCACTGACTCATTTTCAAATATATCACTAACAATTTTTTTAGGTTGATCTTTATTTTCTTTTACAATATTATAGATTATTTTTGTCTCAGAAATAAAATTCTTAATGATGTTAGTTAAATCACCTTCATGTTTATCATTATTAACATCATAATATGTGCCAAGCTTAATATTAGAACCTAAGGAAATCAACCCTTGTGTCGAATTATTAATTGTCTGTGACATAATATTAATCAAATTAGGATTATTTAATATAACACCTGAAAAGTCAGCATCTAAGATTTCATCAATTATTTTTCTAGAATCACTATTTTCATTATCTAAATTATCAATTATATCGTTTAACAAAGCATTTGTATCATATAAATTATACTCCGTAATATGATTTACGAAATCAGCAAGAGTATTGCAAATATCATGAAGATTATTTTTCCACTTAACTTGTTCACATGAATTTATATATTCTTGATTTTTAAAGCTATCTGTCTTATCAACACCATCCATTTTTAAAGTATCTAATAAAATAATAACAATATCCGAAATCAAGCCATCCTTAATACAATCTAGCTTACCAATATAATCACCAATTGCAACTAATGTATCACTTACACCCTTGTATGTTTTCTTAGTTTCCTCATTTAAAGGTTTTAAACCAAAAACAAGTGTTTCTGTTTGTTGCTCACTATTTTTAAACTCTGATGCAAAATTATTAATATCCTGATAATTTACAAGAACAGTAATAGCTAAATTTAAAGCATTTGAAATACTTTCATTAGTTACTAAGCTTGAAGCTTTTACAGCATGTTCACCTTTAAAAATACAATTTAAAAGCTTAGCCGCCATATCTTGACTACCATCACCATTAGCATCATCTGTATTTTCGGGAAGATTGGCCATAACAGCATTCAAAAAGCTTTGACATAAATTAATTGTATAGTTACCAAAATTATGACTTTCAATCATTTTATCTAATTGGTCTGCTAAAGTTATACCATTAATTTCACTATTTAATGCCTCTGACAAATATGTTGGATCATTTAATCTATTTAAATCGACATTATAATCCTTAAATAATATATAGCTATCTTTAACTAATCCCATAATTGGTCCAAGTTCTTTTCTAGGAACGAGGGTACCACCAACTTCTTCACCATCAATTGTAACCTCATAATCAACAGATATAATTCCATCTGCAATCAATAAATACCATGGTCCATTCTTTTTTGTACCAATCGATTCTAAAACCTGACCGATTCCCGTCTTACCATAACGATTTACCATCTCAATTACACTATTAATACGAAATGAATCTGCCACGATAACATCTTCCTCGATTAAATCATCCTTGCTATATTCTCCATTTGTAAGCATATGAAATGCTCCACCAATAAAACTAAAGATAAAAATACCAACTACAAGACCACGGAAGGCACCAACTGCCATTCCCCATAAATGTTTTGGCTTATATTCTTTTGTAGAAATTCCCAAACAAAAATTTTGAGCAATTTTCTTTTTATATCTTTTTTCTTTAAAGAAAATTAAATAAATAATATATAGTAAAAATTTCATCAAATAATATACAATACTCATTACGAAGAAAACAACATATCTTGTAATTGATTCTGCAAGCACAATAACAAGTTGTATAGTAGCACTTAAAGATGCCGTATCTGATATTACATATTTTGTGCTATCTATATTTTTTACAATGAGGTCTAAAATATAATCTGAAAGCCTTGCATGCTCAACGCCTGTTCCTAAAACACTTCCAAGGCTCCCCAAATTAAACCAATTAGCAATCACATTATAATATTTTACAAGATTTTCATCGAACTTACTTCCAAAGAAAATAAAGAAAATAATTAAAGTAACGCCCATTGCAATCATCATATTGATAAACAATATTGTTGATTTACGAAGTCCTCTTCTAAGTCCAGCAATTAATTGCCATAAGAAAATAACAAAAAATAATATTGTCGGAATATAAACGACAAATATTTCCCAACCACTTAGAGTTAGCATAAATCATCACTATCCTCTCAATAAAAGTACCTTACATATAGATTATATTCTATTTTTTTATAAATGAAAATGCTTTTTTATACATCAATTAAATAATATACATTATTTTTTTTATGAAAAATAAAAAAATGTAGCTTTCACTACATCATTTATTTCAATATAATGGCAGGGGCGGAGAGAATCGAACTCCCACGGACGGTTTTGGAGACCGCAACAATACCATTATGCTACGCCCCTAAATATTGCTTTTTTAGTATATCATATAAAAATAAGTAAATCAAGAAATATCTTCTTTTTTTCTAAAAAAGCAACATCATAAATTATATTTTTTATTTTTTTTGAAGTTCTAAATCAATCATAATATCATTAAAACTATAGTTTTTGCTTCTTAAATTATTTATTTCCTTAATATTAAAAAAATCAATTTCATTTTGTTCAAAATGATCAACTAATAATCTTAATTTAGATAGTAAAAACGCCTCTATTTCATCCGTATTATCTAAGTTAAGCAATCCTTCATATTTAAGACAAATTTTTATAATCAATTTATCTTTATATCTAATTCTAATTTTATTTGAATTTATAATTGCATGATATTCACTTAAATTTAAAGCTCCATCTTTAAAACTATTTAGAAGGTATAAATAAGGTTCATCTTGTTCAAGTAATACATCATACTTTTCTTTTGTCAGGCATATTGCTCCCTTAAGCATAATATTTTTATTATTATATACCTCACTTAAACCAATAATTGGTATTTTAACTAATGCATTATCACTCCATTTTTTTAAAAATGTTGTTAAATGACATGGCTTAATATAAGAAAACTGACTATCGGTTTTATCATTAACATTAAGAAGCGAATAATAATTATCTACACTTTTTGGATTTTGGTAGGAGAATAAATCTTCGCTAGATACATCTGATGCAAATACATAAAAATTAAAATCAATGGCACTATTGTTTAAAAAAAATGAATTAATGTCCATAATATATATTTCATTTAAGATACTATAATCGAAAATTACACTTTGCATATGCCTGAAATTTATAACAAGTGACGAAGCCTCACTAAGCATTGTAAAAGCACCTCCAATATCTCGACTATGACTTCTTATAATATCATTTTCATTATTGTTTTCTAAAATTAAAGCTGTAACTTTATACTCATCATTCTCATAAGCAAGATGACAAGACGAAACATATAAAATATTAGATAAACGAAATTTTGTTGATGCTAAATAAATAATAGCTCCTAAAAGTAAAACCCCTAACCATTTTCTCATTTCTTTTTTCTCCTGTTTTTTACATTTAAAGGAATTGGCCTTTCCACTAAAGATTTAGATGAATCAAATAAAACAACCTTTCTTATTCCTTTTTTATCAAAAGGAATAAACGGATATAAGAAATCAATATGGAACGTTGATTCCTCAGCAATTTTACAAATCAAATAAAAGGCTGAAATCGTAAAGCCAAACATTCCTAAAAATATAGTACTTACAAGAAGCATTATTCTTAAAAGGGATAAGCTCATTACAAAGGTAATATTAGAAGAAATTGTAAATGTTGCCAAAAAACATAGTGCAACACACGTCATTACAAAGACACTAACCATTCCTGATTCAATCGTATTTTGTCCAATAATAATACCTCCTACAAGTACAACCATTGAAGATAGGGTTAATTTAGGTGATTTAAAAGAGACAATATAATAAAGTTCAAATAAAAAAAGGACGAAAAACATTTCAATATAAATTGGGAAAAATACTTCTTCTTCTGTAACTTTAATTCTAAGGAGCATACTAAGCGATAAGGAATCACTTTGATAAGTTAAAAAGCACGTCATGATAGGCAAAAAAAAGACAGCAATAAAAATTGATAAATATAAGAAAAAGCGTTCAAACAAGGAATACATTGGAATATTAACCTGTTCAACCCTATTTCTTAAAAATGAAGATATTGTGTTAGGAAGGCATATTGCACTTGGAATATTATCAATTAAAATAATAATCTCTCCATCTAGTAATCTTCTCGATGCAATATCTGGAACTCCTACATATAAATATTGGGGCATAATACAGTTTTTTTGAAATACAGTAGTTATATCCTCAATAGATAAAATAGCATCAGTATCAATTTTATCTAAGTGATATTTAACCTCTTTGATAAAACTTTCATTTGTCACATCACTTATAGAAAGAATATTTATTTTCGTTTTACTACGTCTTCCTAATGTTTTCTCTTCAATCCTTAAAGAATTGTCCTTTATTCTTTGTCTTATAAGACAAATATTTGTTTTAATATTTTCGACAAAACCATCCCGTGGCCCTGTAATAGCCTCAGGTTCCTCTAAGCTATCAGACGTTTTTCTCGTATCACGCGAGATTAGATCAAACATATAATATTCATTTTTCATTTCATCATATATTATCATCATGCCGGTATATAAAAGTTCATATATTTTATCTTCTTCTATTTTTTTAACTGTTCCCGGAAATAATTCATAAAAACTTTTTTTAGTATCTAAAAACTTAGGCAGATACTCTCTGTTAAATAACGCAATATTAAAAGAATCATTTTGGTAAAATAAAATATAACCTTCAATGCTTGATATAGTAGTTACATCATATTGATTATCAAGTGATACTATAAGCTCGCTTATATTCATTTTGAACCCTCCTTAAATAGACTAAAAAAGCAAATAATAGTACTCCTATAATAGCTAACATGTAAAATATATAATCATCAATTACATAATAATATTTAGTAATAAAAAAAGAACAAATTCCTACAATTGATAAAACAAAAGGCATTACATATTTACTTTTTTCAAAATAAAACAATTTAATTATATTACAGGAAAAGCTTAATTTAAAAATAGCTGATAAAGATATTAAAAAAATATAAACAAAATCAAAATTACCAATTAAGCCACTTAAAGGTTCAATGCTATAAAGAAAATATCCAAATCCATAATATCCCTGTAAAGAGTTTCCCAACATTAAAACTAAAATTAAAGCTTCTACTCCTTCTATAACAAAATAAATAATTGTTCCTGAAACTAACTTTTTTTTACTTTTATCTTTGTAATAAGTAATTAACATTGAATACATAAATGTATCTAAACAAATAAAAAAAATTAAAGCAACATTACTAAATTCAATATTCGGTTTAATATAATAAAATGAATTTAACTCAACTAGATAAAAATGACTAATTATATTGTAACATATAAAGGGAATTCCTACTATTGCTAAAATAGCAGCGGTATTAATCAAAGTAGTTACTTTAATATTAAGCATAAATAAAGAAACTACTAAAAGTATTGTAATAAATTTAGAAGGTGTTTCATTAATGTAAAAAATACTAGATAATGCAACAGCCGAAAATACCAGCCCTAAAATAATCATTATTACCAAATATATTGAAAGTATAAACTTAATCACTGTTTTTTTTCTTAAAAATCGAATAGGATTAAAAGAATAATTAGAAACTAAAAAACCGAGAATAAAAGATAATATACTCCCTAAAAGAAAATAATACACCATTCCATAGCCTGTTTTTTCATAAAGCTCTGGATAAATATAAAAATCTAGAATAATAAAATTATTTAGAAATGGAATTAAATATACTCCAAGATTTGCTATTTTCTTCATTACGTCACCTAAGATTATTTTTTACACATCAAGATAGAAATATACAAAAAAAATGGCAAAAATAGCCATTTAATTTAAAAATATTTTTCCTTTGTTTTTTTAGGAACAATTATTCTCATTTGTTCCTTTAATACCTTAATGTGACATTCATCACTAACAAAAGCGAGTTCTCCATCGACATTAAAATCAATTGCCTCCGATGATTTTACATCAACATCGGAAACAGTATAATGCTCAATGCCATATTTAAAGAAAGCACGTTCTCCCCTTAACATAAATGTTATCAGTTTAGGGAATGATGCTAATCCATTAGCAGGAATAAGGGTTAAGTTAATCAAACCATCATTAAGCTTTATATGTTTTTTTCTAAAAATATGGAAGCCTGAAATGTGGTCACTATTCATTCCCAAAAAAACATAGTAATTTCCTTCCTTTTTAGTACCATCAAATTCAAAGCTTAAATGATATTTTTTCCTAGAATTTAATTCTTTTGCTCCATAAAGAAAATATGCAACTTTGCCTAATCTTTTTTTAAGCTTATGTGGTGTTACATAGCTTATATCAATAAATTTACCAGCCCCAACAACATAAGCAAAATATTTATTATTTGCTTGACAAATATCCATCTTGACGACTTCACCGCTTAAAGTTAAATCCATCGCTTTTTTTATCCTTTTTTTAAGATTAAGCATTGATCCAACATCATTACATGTTCCTCCTGGTATATATGAAATAACCGGTCTAGATTCTTGTTCAATTATTCCTGTAATTGTTTCATTAAGCGTTCCATCGCCACCTGAAATTAAAATTAAATCATATTTTTTAGCATTTTCTTTTAAATAACCAACAATACTTTTAGGGCCTGTCGTTGTATAAACATCTATATTTTCATATTTGGTTTTTAATCTTTTTTTGATATAATCTAAATTATTTCCAACCTTCTGCTTACCGCTTTTTGGATTATAGCATATTAATGCTTTCATTCTTATCACCCAACATTCTAATAATAATTTTTAAAATTAGATTTTCTCTTACTACCCAATGAAATTTTTTTATATCAAGACTCTCATTCATTCTTAATGCATAATTTGGACTCACAAACACCGCTTGATAATCTAATTTTTTTTCATAATCATCAAGAAGTGGAAGGTCATGATTGGATTCAATATCACAAAAATAATATTCTGATATCATTTTAAACAAGACATTTTTATTATTAGATGCCTTATTTAATTCCTCAACATATCCAAGTGGTTTAATAGAAGCTTTAATAATATCATATCCCGTTTCTTCTTTAGTCTCTCGTATCAAATTATCAATCGGAGATTCAAATACTTTTCTTCCTCCGCCTGGAAATTTAAAATCATCATTTTTAGTTGAATGAATCATTAAAATTAGATCATTTTTGATAATAATTGCCCTTGATGATTTCCTAATTTGCGTTTTTGAGTATGCTTTATTGAAGATATTATTAATCGTTGCAATTTTTTTCAATATAGCACCACCTTATTTTAATAATACCACACTTTAATATCATTTTAAATTAATTATGATATTTATTTTTTATTTTAATACATACTGGCAAGAACAAAGCTAATAATATTGCAATAATATAGTTTATAGGATAAAGTTTAGGAATTTTAAACCACTTTCTAAATGTCGTTGTAGCTAGTATTGTCAATAATATTCCTACAAGAGCCGACAAAATAAGAAATTTGTTTTTTTTGCGTCCTTCATGAAGACTAAGTGAAAACATAATTTGACAAAATGATAATGTTAAAAAGCACATCGCCTCTGCAGAACCATCCTTAAGTTTATAACCAATTAAAAAAGAGCATAAGCTTAAAAATCCTATAATTATACCCTCAAGCATAATTGTTCTAATCAATTTTTTATCAATTAATTCTGTCTTATGGTATTCATTTTCATTATTATCAATTCCAAGCGATATAGCAGGAAGAGTATCCGTTACAAGATTAATCCATAAAAGCTCAATAGGACTTAAGCATACCCCAAGATATTTAAACTTTATACTTAAAATAGCCACTAAAAATACAACTGTAACTTCTCCAATATTTGATGATAACAAATATCTAATTGCTTTTCTTATATTATGAAAATTACGTCTTCCTTCTTTAATTGCTTCTGAAATAGTTTTAAAACTATCATCTAATAAAATCATATCTGAAGCATCCTTAGCTAAATCAGAAGCAGTTGAAACTGATATTCCTATACTAGCCTTTTTTAAAGCTGGAGCATCATTTATACCATCACCAACATAAGCAATTACTTTATCTTGTTTCAAATAAGCTTCAATTATTCTTAACTTATCGAGCGGCAATACCCTTGCATATACGCAATATTTATCAACTGCTTTAGCCAATGAATCATCATCCATTTTTTGAATATCATCATGTGATAAAACCTCATTAATATTGGTTGTAATACCAACCTCTTTTGCGATCTTAAAGGCTGTTTCTTTAAAATCTCCCGTAATCATAATAGGATTAACCCCTAACTCCTTAGCTTCCTTAATTGCTAAAGAAACACCATCTCTTATTTCATCTTTAAAGCTAACAAGTCCTTCAATAACTAAACCTTGAGGTTTTTTTACCTCATTTAAAGTACCTGTTTTAGTTCCTACAAATAAAACTCTTTGCATATTTTTGGCAAGTTCAATAGCGGTATTATATAATGCTTCATTCTTATTAGAAGCATAGCCATATAAAACATCAAAAGCTCCCTTTATATATGCCTTATATTGAAGTCCTGACTTATATATTAAAATTTCGTATTTATTTTTAGAATCAAAAGCAATCATTTCCTGTGGTTCATCATGAATTTGATATAAAAGACGATTAATCTGATTAACACTATTTGCGGATGCAAGACTAAGACTTAACTTCAACTTTTCTATATTATTATCACACGCTACATATTTAGCAATCTCTAAATGTCCAGTTGTAATAGTACCCGTTTTATCACAAGCAATAATATTAATAGCTCCTAGAGCCTGTGCAATAGGCATTCTTTTAACAATTGCTTTATTTTTAGACATCTTTAAAACCGAAATAGCCATTACAGTAGTAAGAACACTTTGAAGTCCTTCTGGTATAGCTGCTACTGATAAAGAAATTGCTAACGAAAATGAAGATAAAATATCTTTAGTAATAAAAAGCTCAAGTGCATACACAACAAGACAAATTCCAATTATTATCATACCAATAACCTTAGAAACCTTATCTAAAGAAGCTTCTAATGGTGTTTTTTCACTTTTCGTTTCAACAACTCGTTTAAGAATTTGTCCAATTTCGGTATCATTTCCCGTTCTAACAACTACACCTATTCCATAGCCTGAAGAAATAAAGGTTCCTTTAAAAAGCATATTAGTATGATCATGAATTTGTTTAATACTATTAATTTTTTTATTGTTTTTATCTACTGGTACTTCCTCTCCAGTAAGAGGGGCCTCTAATACTTTAAGCTCATAGCTAGATATAATTCTTATATCTGCTGGAACTAAAAAACCTGCCTCTAATCTTACAATATCACCCTTTACAACTTCACTAGCAGGAATCATTTTAAAGATACCGTCTCTTTTTACTAAAGTCTCTGGTGTTTCTAAAGCACTTATTTTTTTTAAGGTATTTCTTGCGTGAAGCTCTTCAGCAATTCCTAAAATAGCATTTATTAATACAACTAAAACAATTAAAATACTATCAATATATTCATCTTTATTAATTAAAAAAGAAATAAATGCTGAAGCAATTAAAAGCCATACTAAGAAATCTTTAAATTGATTTATTACTATTTTAAAAAAGCCTAAATTATTTTTAAGTTTAAGCTCATTAGGACCATCGTGCTTCAGAATTGCCATTGCATCATCATTCTTTAATCCTGCTTCACTAGTGTGAAGATAAAGATATATTTCTTCTACATCATTGTTGTAATATTCCATCATTCTTGCATCACCTTCATATTAATCTTATGAAAGGATACCTGAAAAAAGTCCAACATTTTATGTTAGACCTAACTTACAATAATGGCTGTTAGAAACTGTTTTCAATTTAGCAATGTTTGGACTATTATATCTTTCACCATCACTCTGATGTTAGTACTTAAATTTAAGACAGTTAATCCAATACTTAAACACATCAAAAAAATTAGAGCAGTTGCAATCTTTCTCTAATCCTCCTTATTAATTTTTTCTACTATTTTTTCATAAAAGCTTTCAATATCACCAGGTAAAAAGTGAATTTCTTCACCATTTAAGTGAACATATCCATTACATATCCCTGAATTATAGAGAATAACTTCGTAATTTTCAAAAGAAAAATTATCAATAACAAATATAATATCAATTTTTATTTTCCACTTTTTTATAGAACTTTCTTTTTCTAAATCTTTCTTATAAGGAAAAGATATATCAGAATAAATATAATTAATAATTTCTTTTTCTGTAATAGTATAATCTTCTTTTTTTTCATTATCAAAATGTGAAATTTCAATTTGATTAATAGTTTCTCTCTCAAACGGAAGAGAAATCCTTGGCCAATCTTTTGTATCCCTTCCACAAGCTAATAATAAAAAAGTACTAGCAATAACCAATAATATGAGAAATATTTTTTTCATATTATTTTCCCTCCTTTTTCTCTTAAATATCTTATTCCTTCTATCTTTATGTTTATTCTATCATTAAATGTTAATCAATTCAATACGATAAAAACTAGCATATAATCTTATGTAGGAATAAAAAAATGATAAAACAGCTAATGCCACAAAAATCATTAGCCTCATCTTTATTTTGTTACAAACTTAAACTCATAATTTGTTAGAACTGTGCTATTTTTTTAAACACTATTATAATCATTAACTGCTCCAGATAAATGGATGAATTTCTTCTAAATTATTAGTATTATTCTTTAAAACATCTTTAAAAGTTTCATTTTCAAAATCAACAACTGTTCTTCCGCTTTCCTTAAAAAAACAGTCAACTTTAATACGATAATATTTAATCTTAAAATAATCTATATTTTAGTCATTTTATTATAGCTTATACCCTTATTTATTTTGATTAGATATCATATTATTTTCCTTATATAATTTGCCGAATAACAACATGGTTTTAGATGATAAAATATTATTTTTTATCAACAAATACAACATATACTTTAATCATTATTTAGTTTATACTCAAAGTAAACTCTTCCAGTTTCTTTTTTTGAACCAATTTTTTTATAAAATTCAATTGATGATAAGTTCCAATCAAGACAACTCCATTCTAGTTTTGAATAACCATCATTTAAAATCATCTTTAAAAGTTTTAAAAAGAATTCTTTACCATAACCTCTACCACGATACTCTGATTTTATAAACAAATCATCCAAATGTGCATTGGCATGTGCAGAAAACGAGGCGAAAACAGGGTAATATATTGCATATCCAATAGGTTTTCCATCGTTATTTTTAGCAATAACTGCCGTTGCAAGTTTCTTTTCAAAAAGCCAATATTTAAGCATTTCAATAGAACCAGTCATATCATTAGGGCGCTTTTCATACGCTGCTAAACCATTTATCATTTCATAAATTATATGTATATCTTTCTTTGTTGCTTTTCTTATTATTATCTTTTCCTGTTCCATTTTTCCACCTCGTATAATAATTACTTACCGCTTGTAATATATTTTTTCAAGCAAAATAATTGAAGGTTATAAATAAAAAAAGTCCAACATTTTATGTTAGACATTCCTTACAATAATGGCGGAGCAGCAGGGATTTGAACCCTGGCACCAGTTTCCCGGTCTACGCCCTTAGCAGGGGCGCCTCTTCAGCCACTTGAGTACTACTCCATTAGTAAGCCTTTTTATTATAACCTATAAATAATTTAAAGTCAAATGTTTTTTCTTTCTAATATGAAAAAAGAGAATGAATTTTACTCATTCCCTTTAATCATTGTAAGTGATAATTTATGTTTTTCTAAATCAATTCCACAAACATATACCTTAACCTTATCACCAACACTTAACACCTCAGATGGATGCTTAATATACTTTGTACTTATTTTAGATAAATGTACCAAGCCGTCATATTTTACTCCGCAGTCAACAAAGGCACCAAAATCAACTACATTTCTTACTGTACCCATTAATTCATCGCCAATTTTTAAATCCTCAAAATGTTTTATGTCGCTTCTTAGTTCAACACTATCATAATTATCTCTTATATCCCTTAAAGGCTCCTTAAAAGCATCCAAAATATCATTGAATGTATATTGGTCAAGACCAGACGCCTTTAATAATTCACTACGATCAGCTGTCTCAATCTTTTCCTTAAGCTCATTTGTACCAATTGAAGAAGAATCTTCATTTAAGAGTTTCAAAATAGTATTAGCATTTTTATAGCTTTCAGGGTGAATTGAAGTTTTATCTAAAGGCTCATTTCCATCAATAATTCTTAAGAAACCAACTGCTTGTTCAAAAGTTTTAGCGCCAAGCTTAGGAACCTTCTTAAGCTCAGATCTTGATTTAAAAGGACCCTCCTCATTACGATAATTAATAATGTTTTGTGCTATCGTTTTATTTAAGCCTGATACATACATCAAAAGTGATTTAGAGGCCGTGTTAACATCTACTCCAACCTTATTAACAGCTTCCTCTACAACAAAATCAAGCTTTTTACCTAACTCATTTTGATTAACATCATGCTGATATTGGCCAACGCCAATCGATTTAGGATCAATCTTTACTAGTTCAGCTAATGGATCTTGTAAACGTCTTGCAATTGAAACCGCACTTCGTTGCTCAACATGATAATCAGGAAACTCCTCTCTTGCAATATCACTAGCACTATATACTGAAGCACCAGCCTCAGATACGATAGCATACTTACAAGGTAATTTATATTCCTTAATAACATTAGAAATAAAATCTTCTGTTTCACGTGAAGCTGTACCATTTCCAATATCTATAATATCTACATGATATTTATTTACTAAATCAGCAATCTTCTTTTTACTAGATACTACTAATTCATCTGATACTGTCTGGCCCTTAGCTTTTTCATTAGGATAAATAACCCCTATTTCCAAAACCTTACCCGTTGCATCAACAACTGCAAGCTTACATCCAGTTCTAAAGGCTGGGTCAACGCCAAGGACAACCTTATCATGAAGAGGAGCTTGTAATAAAAGATTTTTAACATTTAGAGCAAATACATCAATTGCTTTGGTTCCTGCCTCTTCTGTAAGTTCAGTTCTAATTTCACGTTCAATTGAAGGATACAGTAAACGCTTATAAGCATCAAGAACTGCCGCTTTTAAATCATTATAAAAGATTGTATTTTCTCTTCTTATAATGCCTCTTTCTATATACGCAATATTCTTATTATCATCCATTTTAATTGAAGCAGAAATAACCCCCTTATCCTCTGCTCTATCAATTGCTAGAATACGATGCGATTTAATTGTTGAAATTGCCTCATCATACTCGTAGTAATTAGCAAATACTTCGTTTTCATCAACTGCATCTTTTTTCTTTTTTGTAACAATATGACCAAATCTTTTCATTGTTTCACGTAAAGCTTGACGATATTTAGCATCATCAGAAATTCTTTCTGCAATAATATATGAAGCCCCTTGGATTGCATCTTCAACGGTTTTTACCTCTTCTGTCAAATACTTACTCGCAACATCTTCTCTTGTTGACTTAACATAGCATTTAAGCATTTCATCCGCAAGAGGTGAAAGACCAAGCTTAATTGCTGCTGACGCTTTAGTTTTTTTCTTTTCTTTAAATGGTAAATATAAATCATCTACCTCAACTAAACGAGTTGAAGCCATAATATTATTTTTTAAGTCTTCTGTTAAAAGACCTTTTTCATCAATTAATCTTATAACATCTTCTTTTTTCTTCAATAAATTAACCTGATATTCAAATTCATCATTAATCGTACGAATAGCTTCCTCATCTAATGCACCTGTGGCCTCCTTACGATATCTTGCAATAAAAGGTACTGTAGCTCCTTCATTTAGCATATTTAAAACAGCAGTTATTTGTGATTCTTTTATATTAAGCTTTGATGCTAAATTTGTTATTATTTCTTGATTTAATTCCATATTTTCTTCTCCTTAAAACAAAAAGCGCCTAAGCGCTTTAATTAATTATATTTATTGTGCGTCACTCGCTTGATTATTATAATAAACAACAAGGTCCTTTAATTCTCTTAAATCCTTTGTAAGTCCAGAATATGTACCTGAGCTTTCAACAGGAACCTCATCATCATTATACTCAATATTTGCAACATATTTTCCTTCTGAATCAAGTACAAACACAGCTGGTGCTGATTTTGATGAGGAACCATCACTTGATGAAGATGAACCAACATACTTTGAACTTAAGAAATCAGTATTTCCAAGAAGTGACGTATTAATAAAATACATATCTACTCGATATTGATAGTATAAAGAACTATTTGAATCTTTAGAATTATATTTAAATTTTGAATGATTTTCATCTAAACTTGCCATCAAATCTGAGATAGCTTTATTAGCTTTAACATATGCATCTTTATTTGGGTCATCAGAATCAAGATCATCAATTTTACTTTGAGTCATGTATGATTCATCGTATGCAAATATAATTGTATACTTACCACGCTCATCAACATGGTCACTATCAAACATTGTATCAAATTCATTTGCGTTCATTTTGTATTCAGTATATTCACTAAAAACATTTTCATAACTATCACTATAAACAACATTGTATGTAATAATTAATCCTATAATTAACGCTATAATTAAAACACCAATCACACTTGAAAGAATTGTATAAAATTTCCATGTGTGTTCGTTTTTTACACCTTTTATATTATTTCTTGCCAAAGTAGTTCAGCTCCTTTAAAAAAACACTATGCTATTTAATTATAAAGGAATTAAACTAAATATTCAAGATTATATTTCAATTTATTAATCAATTTGAATACTATTTGCCACTTCTACCATTTCTTCTAATGTTAAAGTGTTTGATACTATTTTAAACTCATAATTATTTTTATAAAAGGTTAATGATGATGTGCTTGTAAATCCTAAAGAATCATCAAGAAGTACAAATTCATCATAAACTCTTGAGGTTGTAAGTAAAGAATCACTAAGTTCTTGATAAACTATCGTATAATTCTTTTCCCCTTTGAATGATACAATTGTAATTTTATCATCTTTATTTGTCACAACTTCTAGATCAAAAGGATTATCGCAGCTAATTTGACTACATTTTTTTGTTTCACCCTCACCAATCAAGGCTGTTTCCTGCTTCATAATTTGATCTAACGAAAATTCATTACTAGTACATGTTTGATTAAGCTTAAATTTATTAACGCTTAAAATTATTTGCTCTGCATCCCCATTATTATAGCTAATCTTTGAAAGTTCATTTGTTTTCTTATCTAGATAAACCTTTTGATTATTAAGATCTTTTTTAATATGATGATTAATTTTAGATTTAAAAATATAATTTTCATCTGTTTGTGATATTTCACGTTCAGTATCAGTATTTAAATCCTCAATTACCTTATTTATAATATATATATGACTAGAATTTAAAGGCCATGAACTTTCAAATTTGAATTCTTTATTAAGCTCAGGACATAAAACATACACTCCATCACTATTTTTTAATAAAACCTGTCTTGAATTTGATTCAAGATTTTGATATGTAACCTTAAATAAGTTCGGCGCTTTATATATAACATCCATTTGAAATTTATCACTTTCATTATTTCGTTTGATTTCCATTTCACCCTGAAGTTCATATGACTCACAATTATTAACCGAATCAACAAAATCCGTATATACATCTTTCATATTATCTTTTTTACAAGATGTCAAAGCAAATAATAATACTACAGCAAATAAAAATATTTTTTTCATTTCTCCACCCCAATAATTTCACTTTATCATATGAAATAATTTAACTTTTTATTCTTGTATAAATAATTAAAAATGATTAATACTAAATATGGAGGTTATATTGTGTCAATTGCACAAAAGATTGCACTTATTTTCACTATCATTGGTGGATTAAACTGGGGATTGGTTGGTTTTTTCAATTTTAATCTTGTTGATTTTATTTTCAATGCTGGATCTGTTATGTCACGAATAATCTATTCAATTGTAGGAATATGTGCTATTTTTAATATATTACTGTTTTTCTTTAGAATTGGGAAAACAGACGATATGTAAATAAAATGTCTATCCAAAAGATAGACATTTATTCTTTTTTAGAGCCTCTTATTTCTTCAGCCATTTCTTTAATTTTTCTAAAACGATGATTAAGTCCTGATTTAGTAATATTCTCACCATAATCATTGTTTAAAATTTCAAGTAATTCTTTAAATGAAGAATCAGGATGATCCTTTCTCACCTTCATTATTAATAATATTTTAGGGTCCATTTTTTCAAGAGGATAATTATATTCAAGACACTGTATATTTGCAAGCTGTTGATTTGCAGCGTCTAGGGTTTTAAAGCCATTTGCAATTTCACTATTAACCTTTCTGTTTAAATCATTTTTAAATTCTCTTTGAATTTGTAATTCCTCAAGCTTAAATACCATTTGACTAACACCAATTATTCTTAAGAAATCCGTAATTGATGCTATTTCCTTAATATAAATTATAATATCATTTCTTCGTTTAGATATTTTGGCATTTAAATCAAAGCTATTCATTAATCTTTGAATATAAATAGCTTCAATATTATTCCTTGTGGCTATCTCTAAATGATAATCGCTTCTTGCAGGATCATTTACTGATCCTCTTGCTAAAAAGGCTCCCCTTAGATAGCTCTTCTTGCAGCATTCTCGTGATTCATAGTCTAAATGATTAGGCGACTCATTTAAAAATAAATTCATATCATTAATTATCGTTTCACATTGACTATTTATAACAACCTCATAAGTTTTCTTTTTTAAAAATTTTGTAGCTTCTTTAGTTAAAAGTTCCATTTGAGCATCATATAAATCCTTAATTAATCGCATAAAATAAACAGCAACATGACTATTCGCACTTAAAAAAGTAATAATAAAATGACCATTTGTTCTAACAATTTCACTATTTAATCTAAGCATTGCCTCAAGTGATGCCATTTTACAATGACCAGGCATATCTTTAATAGTTGATGCTTCATCCTTACAATCTGATGCAAATGACATAATTATTCTCCTAAAATTGAAATAATACTCATTAAATCCTTGACGCAATAATTAGGATTTAGCTTTTCACATTCTTCGAATTTTTCTGAATACATAACATCACAGGTTTTAACCCTAGCATTAATTCCTGCTTCAATATCGGTTGGATTGTCACCAACATAAAGTATGTTAGCCTCAGGATGTAAAATTTCAATCGCCTTTAGAATTCCATCAGGAGCTGGCTTAGGATTTGAAACATCATCTCCACCAATGATAACATCAAAATACTTAGCCATATCATATAAATCAAGACCAAGCATGACGGTATCCTTCTTTTTTGAAGACACAATTCCAAGCTTATAACCCTTACGATGTAAAGTCTTTAACATATCTAGGCAGCCATTAAAAGGCTTAATGTTTTCTTTATTATGATTTTCTTCATTATATTTTCTATAATAATCAATCATTTCTTGAATTTGAGCCTCATCTTTAGCATATCTACTAAATGTTTCATGTAGGGTTGGTCCAAAAAAAGATGCTAACTCTTGATCCGTTAGATTATGATTCGGGAAAAAATGTTGAAAGGTATATACAAAGCTTTTATCAATTAAAGGCTTAGTATCAAGTAAAGTACCGTCTAAATCAAATAATACCGTATCAACATGGTTTTTCTTAACCTCAGCTAAAATATCCTTATAATAATCCTGAGGCCCAAAGAATCGTTTTAAAATAAGGAAGGAAATGCCCAAAATGATAAAAATAATACTTATTAGAATAGAGACGCGTATTCCCCCGAGCATTAAAACTTCATTAGCTCCTGATTTTGATCTTAACGTTTCAGTAATAATTCTTACTACACCATACCAAACTAGGTATCCACCAATTAAATCGCCTGATTTTAATTTAGTAAATTTTCTTCTTAAAATAAGCATGATAATAGCTCCTAATAAATTTAGGGAACCCTCATATAAAAATGTAGGGTGACGATATTTACCTAAGATATACATATTATCAGTAATGAATCTTGGAAGTAAGGCTTTAAATAATGTTACATTTTTTATTTCTGGTCCATATAGTTCTTTATTAAAGAAATTTCCCCAACGTCCAAAGACTTGAGCAATGAGTAAAGCTGGAGCTACAATATCAATTACTTTGTACAAGGCCATATTTTTGTGTCTACACCAAAAATATATAACAATCATCGCCACAATAACTCCACCCTGTATAGCAAGGCCTGCAAGACCACCATCAAGCCCAATTATTTTAGAAAATGTCCAGCCCTCATCTAGGTTAAATAAAACGTACCACAATCTAGCACCTACTATGGCAAGAGGGACAGTAATAATTACACCATAATAGATGAAATCAGAATATATACCTAATCTTTTTCCTTCTTTAATCATCATATATACACCAACAATAATTCCTAAAAGAATACAAAGTGCATATAATCTAATTCCAAATATAGATAAACCTGCATCAAATAATGCCATTATTCATCCTCTCCTTGTCCACGCGCAAGTGCATTTACTGATTCTGTAAATTCACGAGCAGAATTTATACCAAAATATTTAAGTTTTTCATTTAATGCTGCACTTTCAACTAATAAAGCTGTATTTCTTCCAGCAAGTACAGGAATAACTACCTTAGGAATTTCCGTATTAAAATATTTGGTTGTTTGGGTTTCAAGTCCTAAACGATCATAATATTTTCCATCCTCCCATTTTTCAAGTTCAACAACAAGCTTAATTTTTTTAGATTCACGAAAAGCTCCAGCACCAAATAAACGCACAACATCAACGATACCAATTCCTCTTATTTCTATATATCGTTCAAGTATTTTAGGTGCAGTTCCAATTAATGATCCTGGTTCTTCTTCATATATATCAACACGGTCATCCGAAATAAGCTGATGACCTCGTCTTATTAACTCAAGAGCAGTTTCTGATTTACCAATACCACTTTTACCCATTATCAAAGTACCCATACCATTTATATCCATTAAAACGCCATGAATAGTTTGTCTTTCAGCTAAAGTAGCTTGCAAATAATTATATAGTTTAGAAGAAATAGCAGTTGTACGTAAATTAGATTTTAAAACCGGTGTTTTGTATTCGTTTCCAAGTTCAACAAAGTAATTTGGAATTTGAACATTTACTGAGCAAATAATGCAAGGAGGTTGCTTGCGAAAAATATATTTAACCCTTGTTTTAGCAACCTCTAAATCAAGCTTATTTAAGAATGAAATCTCTTTACTTCCAATTAAAAACACACGTCCGGCTTGGAAAAAATCATAAAACCCGGCAAATTCAAGACCTGGTCTTTCTACATTTTGATCAGCAATAGTATTATCCTTGCCATCTTGTCCTGCTACTAACTCTAAATTTAAATCCTTAACTAATTTTTTTACCTTAATAGACATCTTATTACCTCACCATTCTCATCAAATTAATTTTAGTATATGTGATGCTCATCATCTCAAAAAGAGCTTGAGCGAGCAAATAAAATATAATTATATCAATAAACGAATTAAAGCTCATCATAATTTTCAAATTAGAAAATAAATATGTTCCCAAAACTAAAGTAATATATACATAAATTGAAAATTCTAATCTTTTATATGTAGATTTAATACAAACAGTAAGCATCCTTATTAAAGACTTTAAGACACTAAGTCCAGCTATTAAATATAATGCATTAAGCCTTGATACTGCTATATACTTATAAAGAACACCATATGCTAAATAAAAAGCAATAAAATTAAATATTATGGTTATAATAAAGGCTCCTATTCTTGCTAAAACATTAGGTCCTCTTTTGGCCTTTATGCCTATTGCTTTAATAAGCCTAGCTACTTGTTCCTTTTCAAGATCAGACATATTTGATGAATTTTCAACTTCTTTTTGAAGTTGCTCAAGATCAGACATTAATTCATCATTTTCTTTTTCTTTATCTTCTAATTTTTTTTCATCTTTTTTCATAATTACTACCTTTTCGTTGATTCAATTATAACATATCATAACCTAATAATCTATTTAAAAACACGACACGCCTCAATTGCTAGCTTCCATCTAGCATATTTTTTATTCTTTTCTTCTTTAGACATAATGGGATAGAACATTTTAATTGTTTGATTTAAATTCCTAACCTCATCATAATTTTTAAAAAATCCAGTATAAAGACCAGACATGTAGCAAGCTCCAAGTGCTGTTGTTTCTACCTGACGAGGACGCTTAATTACGCTTTGTAAAATATCAGCCTGAAATTGTAATAGATAATCATTAAATGAAGCCCCACCATCAACTGAAAGAGATAGTTTATTTATATTTGCTTCACTTGCCATGACATTAAATACATCCAAAGACTCATAAGCAATTGATTCTAGTGTAGCCTTAATAATATCGTCCTGATTAGTGTCAAGCGTTAAGCCAAACATCGCACCTCTTACATCATTATCCCAATAGGGAGTTCCCATTCCCACAAATGATGGGACTATAATCAACTCATTGTTATGAGACTTGCGTGCTCTTTCATCTGTTTCCTTTGAATTTTCAATTATTTTCAAAGAATCTCTTAACCATTTTACCGCTGCCCCAGCAATAAAAACAGATCCTTCCAAGGCATATGTCGGTTTACCATCAATTAATGATGCCAAAGTCGTTAAAAGGCCATTTTTGGCCATAATAGGCTTAGAGCCCACATTTAGAAGCATAAAGCAACCTGTTCCATAGGTGTTTTTTATCTCACCTTGATTAAACGCACAATGCCCAAAAAGTGAAGCTTGCTGATCACCCATCATTGCACAAACAGGAATCTTTACACCATTAATATTAGCATATCCAAAATTATCAGCAGAATTCATTACAAGCGGTAAACTTTCCTTTTTTATATTAAACAATCCTAAAAGCTCATCATCATAGGATAGCGTATGAATATTATAAAGCATTGTTCTAGAAGCATTAGTCGCATCCGTTTTAAATGATGCACCATTTGTTAATCTATATAAAATATAGGTATCCATAGTACCAAACAAAACCTTACCAGCATCGTATAAATCCTTAATATTTTGATTGTTATCAATTAAATATCTTATCTTAGATGCTGAAAAATAAGGATTAATATGAAGACCTGTTTTTTGATATATCATATCTTCATAGCCTCTTGCGATTAAATCATCACATATTTTTTGACTTTGCCTTGATTGCCAACAAATAGCGTTAGCCAAAGGATGCCCATCAAATCCAAAGGCTACGGTTGTTTCTCTTTGATTTGTAATTGCAATTGAATCTATTTCTTCCGGTTCAATAGATGCATTTATAATTACATTTTTAATACATTCTAAAACCGTTTGATATATTTCATCCGCATTATGCTCAACATAACCACTTTTAGGGCATATCTGGGTAAATTCCATTTGATAAATACCAATTGTATTAGCCTTATGGTCAAATAAAATAGCTCTTGTTGAGGTTGTACCTTGATCTATTGTAAGGATATATTTTTTCATCTAATCACCAGCTTATATGTGCCTATTTTACCACAATTAAACAAATAAAAAAAGCCCGAAGGCTTTTTCTTAATCAATCCACCAAATTGGTTTATCAAGTAAGATGCAAACAAGGTCAATAATCCAAAGAATAAAGAATCCACCGCATAGCAATAAAATGATTGCTAAAACGACTCCTAATACATCTTGCTTGGCAATTGAACGACATAAACGATAGATATTCGTTAAAATTCCCCAAATTAGTGTACCTAAAAAACGAACGATTTTAGGAAGTCCATCAATAGCTTTAATTAAATCCTTCATTTCTCTTTCCTCCTACTAACTATAGTATAGCATAATATTATCTAAAAAGACTATTTTTTTTACTTTTTTGTCTAAAAAAATCAAATAACCATTCATACAAATAAGTAACCACTGCAGTTGCTAAAAAGACAACATACCATGAAGTTAAAATAGGTGCATTTTTAATTAAAGGCTTACCTATTTGCATAGCATTATCAATACCAAGAGCATCTATTAAAAAGATACCGTAAGTCATATAAAAAGCCATCATAATAATTAAATACTTAAATTTAGTACGAGATGGCTTTATATAGCCCGTTATCATCATTACAATAATAAGCAAATTCATCAATGAATGATGAAGGAGTCCCGTAATTGATCTTATAGAAAAGAATGGTTGTGTTATTAAAAAATCAGGATAAAAAATAACAATGGCACTTCCAAAAAAGCCTAGATACGAAGCTGAATTTAAAATCCAATTATCTTCTTTGCCCAAAATAATCGCTAAAGCTAACAATAAACTGGATAATCCACAAATCGAATTTGGAAGCAATTCCCACCAGCTTGCATCTTTTGATGCAATAACATTATCATAAATCGTAATTGAAAATCGATTTACAATAACCAAAACAAAAAGTATAATCCCCGCAATTTTTATAATTAATTGTTTTCCTTTAAGAAAACCTTTACCACAAAGAATAATCGTTAAAATTAAAATGATTATATTTAGTATAATATAACTTATATGTGGCATTTTATATAAATCGCTTAGAAATATCACTATTTTTCTTCAATCTCCTTTGCAATTGAATTCATTAATTTTGAGTTTCTTTTCTTATCAATGATATAAATGATAAAGAAAACCGCAATTCCTACGAGTGTAATCATTAAATCCTCCATTGTATCCGCAACAGGACTTTTACCAAGACCAATTGATTCCTGCACTCTTTGAGAATCAAGATCAAACCAGGTATCACCTAAATATTCAAATATTTCCCATAAAGCACCAAAGCCCATACCAAAGCCAACAACATAGGTAGACATTAAAAACTCATTAGTCTTTTTTCCATGACATATGACAAAGAAATAATACGCAATAAAGCTAATTACAAGTCCAAAGAAGCCATGTAAATATATATCCCACCAACTAATTAAATCATAAAAATTAAAGACTGAGCCAAGTACAACACAGCAAAATATATGAAAAGTAATAATATCAGTCAATACAAGAGGAAATTTTTTCTTAAATAATATTTCATATAAAGGTATTAATAATAGTAAAGCATGTGAGCCTACTGATTGAACCATTGTCAAAAAGCTAAAGCAATCAACAATACTATGAATCGCAAAACAAATAACAGCTGCGATAAAGCCAATCGCAGGAATTGCAAGTCTTTTTAAACTCATTTTACTTCAAATACTCCTTTAAATACTTACCTGTATAGCTTAATTCATTCTTAGCTAAACCCTCAGGTGCTCCTTGATATAATATTTCACCACCACGACATCCTCCCTCAGGACCAATATCAATAATATAATCTGCTAGCTTTATTACATCAAGATTATGTTCAATAATAACAATTGTGGCCCCCTGATTGCGCATTCTTAAGATAACCTTCATTAGTCTATCAATATCATCAATATGAAGACCCGTTGTTGGTTCATCCATTACATATAATGTTTTTGGGGTTATTTTAGAATGAAGCTCATAAGCAAGCTTGACACGCTGAGCCTCACCACCAGACAAAGTTGTAGATGATTGACCAAGCTTAATATAACCAAGACCAACATCAAGCATTGTTTGAAGCTTAGATTTAATCTTAGGAATAGTATCAAAAAATTCATAAGCCTCTTTAACTGTCATATCCAAAACCTCAGCGATATTTTTACCCTTGAATGTACAATCAAGGGTTTCACTATTATATCTTGTACCATTACAAGCCTCACATGGCACATAAACATCTGGTAAAAACTGCATTGAAATACGTTTTACGCCATCACCCCAGCATGATTCACAACGTCCACCCTTAATATTAAAGGAAAATCTTCCCTTATCATAGCCTCGCATTTTGGCAACATTTGTTTGACTAAATAAATCTCTAATGTCATCAAAAACACCTGTATAGGTAGCTGGATTTGATCTTGGTGTACGGCCAATGGGCGATTGAGAAATTTGAATTACACGGTCAATATTTTCAAGGCCCTTTATTTCCTTACATTTTCCAGGATAAACCTTTTTAGCCTTATAAAGCTTAACATATAAATTCTTATATAAAACCTCATTAACAAGCGATGATTTTCCGCTTCCGGAAACTCCTGTTACTAAAGTTAAAGTTCCTAGAGGAATTTTAGCATTCACCTTTTTAAGATTATGCGCCTCTGCCCCTTTAATCTCAATAAATTTACCATTACCCTTATACCTTTCCTTAGGAAGCTCAATTTTCTTTTTACCACTTAAATAAAGCCCCGTAATACTATTAGGATTAGCCATAACCTCACTAGGTGTACCAGCAGCTACTACCTCTCCTCCAAGGTCACCCGCTCCTGGGCCAATATCAACAAGATAATCTGATTGAAGCATTGTATCACTATCATGTTCAACAACAATTAAGGTATTTCCTAAATCACGCATTTCTTTAAGTGTATCAATAAGTCGTTGATTATCTCTTTGATGAAGACCAATTGAAGGCTCATCAAGGACGTAAAGAACACCCGTTAGCTGTGAGCCTATTTGGGTTGCAAGTCTAATTCTTTGAGCCTCGCCTCCTGATAATGTATCTGCTCCACGTGCAAGTGTTAAATATTCAAGACCAACATTTTCCAAAAAATGAAGACGATCCTTAATTTCCTTGATGCACTGATGTGCAATTTGTTCATCAGTTTTACTAAGTTTAATTGTATCAAAGAATTTATATAAGTCCTCAATAGACATTTGACATAAATCATCAATTGATTTACCATCAATTAAAATAGAAAGTACTGCCTTATTTAAACGTGCTCCATGACAGGTTTGACATTCGCATTCAACCATGTAGGTTTCAATCCAATCTCTAATCCAATCAGAATTTGTTTCAAGATAGCGACGACGGAAATTAGTAATTACACCCTCATAATAATCAATCTTATCATGAACACGACCACTTGATGATTTCATCTTAAAATCAATTTTATCAGGTGAGCCATAAAGAACGATTTTTCTTTGCTTCAGAGGTAAATCAACAAACTTAGCCTTCATATCAATTTTATAATGCTCACATGTTTGCTTAAGCTCGGCATTAGTTAAATTATCCTTTTCCTGATTCTTATAAGGAAGAATCGCTCCATCCTCAATTGATTTATCAGGATCTACGACTAAATCCTCAGATACCTCAAGACGATGTCCTAGGCCATTACATTCTGGACAAGCTCCTAAAGGTGAATTGAAAGAAAATAATCTAGGTTCAATTTTAGGCATTGTAAAGCCACATTCCTTACAAGCATAATGCTCTGATAAGAATAATTCATTATCATCATACATTACTTTAACAAAACCACCTGAGAATTTTAAGGCAATTTCTAAGGCTTCACTAACTCTATCTCTTATTCCATCTTTCATGACAAAACGAGATACAACAATATCAATATCATGCTCTTTATTTTTATCAAGCTTGATTTCATCTTCAAGAGAAACAATTTCCCCATCAACCCGCGCTCTAATAAAGCCTTCATGCAAATATTTTTCAAAAACGGCCTTATGCTCACCCTTAGAATGCATAATAACTGGTGCCATCACCCACACCTTAGAGCCCTCTTTGAGTGCTAAAACCTTTTTTACCATTTCCTCTTTAGTATCACCCTGAATAGGAATATGGTGATTAGGACAATATGGTACACCAATTTTGGCAAATAAAAGTCTTAAAAAATCATAAACCTCTGTAACAGTACCAACAGTTGAACGAGGATTTTTACTAGTTGACTTTTGGTCAATTGAAATAGCTGGTGATAATCCCTCAATCGAATCAACATCAGGCTTTTCACTACCACCTAAAAACTGTCTAGCATATGGTGATAATGATTCAATAAAGCGTCTTTCACCCTCTTTAAAAATTGTATCAAAGGCAAGTGAGGATTTTCCACTTCCAGAAAGTCCTGTTAAAACAACAAGTTTATTTTTAGGTAATTCTAAGGAAATATTTTTTAAATTATTTTCTCTTGCACCCTTTATTATTAATTTATCCATAAAATCACTCCTTCGAGTCCTCAATAATCGCTATAAAGGCGTCCTCATCCATTATTTCAATGCCAAGCTCACGAGCCTTTAAAAGTTTAGAGCCAGCCGCCTCACCGGCAATAACAATATTTGTATTTTTAGAAACGCTATCTACTGCTTTTCCACCAAGTGACTCAATAATTTTTTTAGCCTCACTTCTTTCAAAATGAGCTAAAGAACCCGTTAAAACAACCTTTTTACCCGTAAAATAAGACTCTTTAATCTCCTGAACATTTTCGGTCATTTTAAGACCTAATTCTTTAAGACGAGTAATAAGGTTAATATTACTTTCATTCTTAAAATAACTATCAATTTCCGAAGCAATTACCTCTCCTATATCATCAATTTGACGCATATTTTCATATCCTGATTCTATAATCGCATCCATTGATTTATAATGATTAGCCAAGATTCTTGAAACCTTAGCACCACAATGCCTAATGCCAAGTCCAAAAATTAAACGAGATAAATCCTGCTTCTTAGATTCTTCAATCGCATTTAATAGCTTATCAATACTCTTCTTTCCCATTCTTTCTAGGGCCTCAAGCTCAAGTCTATGGTCCTTAAGCGTAAAAATATCGGGAATATCTTGAATTAATTTGTTTTCATATAAGCTTCTTACAAGCTTTTCTCCTAATGTATCAATATCATAGGCAGGCTTAGATGCAAAATGAATAAGACTATTTATTCTTTTTTCATCACATAAAGGATTAACGCAATAATAATCAGCCTCACCAGGCTTACGCTCTAAAGGCATATGACAACAAGGACATTCCTTAATCATCAAAAAAGGCTTTGCGTCTTTACCTCGTTCTTCTGGTATAGCTTTAACAACCTCCGGAATAACATCTCCAGCCTTACGAATTACAATTGTATCATTAATATGAATATCTCTTTCCTTAATAAAATCCTCATTATGAAGGGTTGCTCTTGCAATAACAGATCCTTGAACTAATACAGGCTTAAAGCAAGCTACAGGTGTAATATTTCCGGTTCTACCTACTTGAAAGATTATATCATTAAGCTTTGTATGAACCTCAACAGGTGGGAATTTATAGGCAATTGCCCATTTAGGATATTTAGCAGTTACACCAATTTCATCATACTCTTTAAAATCATTTACCTTTAATACAATACCATCAATATCATAGGGAAGTAGATCACGTTTTTGACCCATTTGTTCAATATAAGCAATTACCTCATCAATATTTTTACATAACCTAAAATTTGGATTGACCTTAAAACCTAGTTCTTTCATTTTACATAATGCATCATATTGATTATTAACATTAACACCAGAAGTAGCATAATAAAGAAATACATCAAGATTTCTTTTAGCAGTCACTTTAGGATCTAGCTGACGAATAGACCCCGCAGCAGCATTACGACAATTAGCAAATAGCTCCTCTTCATTTTCCTCACGCTCTAAATTAAGCTTAATTAAGCTTTTTTTAGGCATAAAAATCTCACCTCTTACCTCAGCAGTAAGTGGTACATTTAAACTTAATGGAATAGACTTAATCGTTTTAGCATTGCTTGTAATATTTTCGCCCTTTACACCATTACCTCTAGTAGCAGCTCTTTGAAGACGTCCATTTTCGTATTTTAATGATACAGAAAGACCATCAATTTTAAGCTCACATACATAACAAGCATCGGGGCATATTTTACGAACTCTTTGATCAAATTCTCTAAGCTCATCATAGCTAAAAGCATCTGCCAAGCTCATCATTGGTACATCATGTGTAACCGATTCAAACTTTTTTAAAGCCTCTCCTCCAACTCTTGAGGTTGGTGAATTTGGATCCTTGTATTCAGGATGAAGCTCCTCAAGCTTAGTAAGTTCTACCATAAGCTTATCATATTCATAATCCTCCATTGTAGGAGCATCTAAAACATAATAATCATTATTAGCCTTGTCAAGAATTTTAACTAATTCTTCCATTCTTTCTTTATCGTTCATAAAATCACCTATTTTCAAAACTATCTATATTCTACCACAATTTGCATTCTTTTAATAATGTTGTTTAATTTTTTTGTTTTTGTTATAATATAGCAAAGGTGATTATTATGGAGCGAATCGCAGTAAATGTATCTAAGCAGCATCTAAGAAAAGTTAATCAAGAAATTTCATTTAAAGCCTATGCAAATGAAATCACAGTTATTTTATCACCTGATAGTAGCCTTATTCATTCTTTAATTCTTAAAATGCTAAAATCTAAAAATACCGGAGTTTCCTATTATGAACATAAGCTTGAAAAACAAAGAGAGTATATTTTAAATTTCTTAGGCTATATGCCAAGCTCTCTTCCATCATTTAAGCATATGACAATTGAAGAATACTTTAAATATAGTGCTAAATTTTATCAAGGTGATTATAATAATAACTTTGAAGCTTTACTTAATTTTTTTAACTTAGATAAAGACTTAAAAATAAAAGTCTTATCCTATGAAGAAAAGAAAATCATTAATTTTATCGATTCGATTTTTTTTGAACCAGAGGTTTTAATCCTAGAAGATCCTTTTAGTAATATTTCAAATATTAACGTAGCTAAAATTATAAAATGTATTACTAAGCTTAAAGATAATGGTTTTTCAGTTATTTTAACTAATTTAAAATATGATGAGCTTGATATTGCAGATCATATTTATTTACTTACTAATGAAGGATTAAGTGAATTTAAAAAGAATAAAAAAAATAAAATATCTGTTTCATTTGAATATGATTCTAATATAGAAATAAAAGATTTTTTAAATGATATCGAAGCCTATGATATCATTATTACAAATAATAATGTAGCATTTAAATATGATGGTAATATTAATTCATTGCTTACAAAACTAAATAAAATAAAGCTTAATAGCCTAAAAATTTATCCGCAAGATATTTATCAATTAGGTGTTTAATATGATTTTTAAATTTGATTTGAAAAGAAGTCTTAAGACCTCGGTAATTTTTACTGCTATAATGTTTATAATTCTAGTTTTAGGACTTATCGCATACAAATGTGCTTTTTACAAACAGGATAACTTTTTAAGCTTTATAAATAATCTCCCATCATTTGTAATTAAGGGACTTGGAATTAAAACTGATGGCAATTATAGTTTTTATGATTTTTATGCTATATTAGTAAACTTTATTTTAATAATCGCCGCTCTATTTGCTAGTTTTATAGGATTCTTTTGCATTTTAAAAGATAAAAAAGATGATGCTGATGCTTTCTATTTTAAAAAGCCAATTAATAAAGTAAGCATTATTAAACAAAAAATACTTGCATGCTTTGTTCTTCTTTTAGCTTCTACTCTTATTTATCATATTGTAGCTTTTATTTTTATTATCATAATAAAAGAAAAATATAATTTTAAAATTATGTTTTATATTGATTCTTCTATTTTTTTACTGGAACTTGTATTCTTACTTTTTGGAGCTTTAATTGGACTTTTCATCAATAAAAAAAGAAGCTTTATCGCTCCTTCTATTATTACAATATTTATATTTGAATTTATAAATATTCTGTCACAAGCATTTAATATAACATTTTTAAAATATATTAATCCATTTTCATATTTCAATGTTTTAGATATTGTAAAAACTCAAAAATATCAATATCGTTTTATTGTAATTACAACCTTCTTAGTATTATTTTTATCAAACTTTATTATCGGAGTTTATAATTCAGAAGAGGAATAAAGGGGCTGTAAAAAAATAAACAGCTTCTAAAAATAAAAAAG
>UMGW01048463.1_pt1 | contig 145175 bp, 212 predicted proteins | sample 1965371 | NCBI WGS metagenome assembly UMGW01 (sample SAMEA4836082, study PRJEB28245) | human gut metagenome | biome: gut microbiome; material: fecal sample | place: Denmark | collected 2008
TATGCAGTGCGGTGCAACTACTGCCGCATCGGAACTGTCCTCACAAAAAACGAACAGGACGCGATTGAGTTGTGGAATCACAGAACAGAGGTAACAAATAATGACTAACATCACAACCCTACGCCCCGGCGAACACTTTATGTTCAAAGGCTTCGAATGGGTCTGCCTTGACCCGAACCACCCTGACGGCGGCATGTTGGCCATTATGGCAACGCAGTGGGCAAGAGATGTAAAGTTCTGCCCAAGTGATAAATTTGCCGATGAAAAAGGCAACCGGAATAACTACCGCACAAGTAATGTGCGTGGGATTCTATCTGATATGGCGAACGCTGTTTTCAAGAGAAAAAATCTACTGCCACATACCGTTGACCTTGTATCCGACAACGGTGACCGCGCCTATGGCACTGTACATGACTTTGTTTTTATTCTGACCTGTGACGAGTACCGCAAATACCGTGAGTTCATTCCACACTACGACAGTTGGGTGTGGACTGCTACACCGTGGTACTGCGGTGATAAGGATTCTGACGCGGACTGTGCGGACGACGTTCGCACAGTAAACGCGAATGGTTGGTTTGGCAACGACGATGCACGCTACGTCAATGATGTTACTCCGGCTTGCATTCTCAATCCAAAATCGTTCAATCTGCGCCAGAGTATGGCGTTTGTAGAGGAGGTAGCAGAATGAAGAAAGCACTGTTGGTAACATTTTGCATAGCCGCTCTGTTCGTTATGATTATCCTGATGTTCCCATTCAAAGAAAACCCTGTCGTAGAAACAAAGACGGTCTCTATCCAGCAAGAAATCGTATATGCCTATGTTACTACTGAGATGCTTACAAACGGCTATGGTGGTGTACATGGCCACCAAGATTATATATGCTACGGAGTTCAGGACGGAGATAACATCCTCGATAAGGAAGACCGTATGGATTGTGTAACGATGCGAAAATCAGAAAAAGACCATAGTTATATAGAATACTACTACGAGCGCAGAATTTACAAGGACGGTACACACTATGACATATATGCCGGAGCGGCCTTGTACTTAACAGATGATATGCTGAAAAATCTGAGGACAAGCAACTAGAGGAGACATCAGAATGGGCACCATTTTAAGACATAAATATGTCACGACCAGAAAGCCGCACATCTGTTTTGGATGTGGTAGAAACATTTTATCACCTGCAAGAATGGCATCGATGGCCTACGCAGACGGCGGAACTGCCGAGTCTTATTATTTGTGCAAGACTTGCGACACGATTGTTTCCCACATGAGATGGGGTGATGAATATGGGTTTGGTGAATTGCGCGAAGAAGCGCTAGGAATTGAAAAGGAGAACTTGACAAATGTCGATCAGTAAAAAGACCCGCGTTGCGGTGTATAAAAAATACGACGGTCATTGCGCTTACTGTGGCTGCCACATTGCTTACAATAATATGCAAGTAGACCACTTCAAGCCGCAGAGGGCGTGGAACCCAGAGGATTCCGGCACGGACGACATTGAAAACCTTATGCCGTCCTGCCGTATGTGCAACCATTACAAACGCGCCCACGACATTGAAACATTCAGACGATACATTGCAGAGATTCCGCGAAAACTGCAAGAGAACTACATTTACAAGATCGGCATCGCTTACGGCAATGTGCTGGAAAATCCGAAAGCGATCAAATTCTATTTTGAGAAAGCAAGGGATAACCATGCGACTGATTGATGCAGATAAAATTGTAGAGGTTGCCGAACACGCATACGGTGAGTGGAACAAGGCGATGGCGGCAGCAGACGGGAGACAAATCAACCGATGCTTCAAAATGCAGGAACTGTGCAAAGCGGTAAAAAGTGTTGCGGACGACTGCCCAACCATCGACCCGGAAAGTCTGCGACCTACGGCAGAATGGATTGAAGCACCGGATGAAGGTGCAGACGGAAGCTGGGAAGCTTGTTCTAGCTGTGCATGGGAATCCAGATGGGCAGCATCACAGTACAAATATTGCCCCCACTGTGGCAAAAGGATGGTGAACGCAGATGACTAAAATCGTTGCATTTTTTGAAATTTTTATTTTGCTGACCTGTGCAGTATATTTAGTTTTTCGCGTAATAAAGGCCATAACGCAGAAGATACCGCAAGAGCCAAAGAAAGAGACACTGTGCGACACCTGCGAACACCTTGTTCACAAGGGCGGAGACATAGAGTTGGGAAAATACAAATGCGAATTTGAACTTGTGAGTTTTTATAAATCGCCGGAATATTGCCGGAACTATGAGCAAAGAGAGGAAAACAAAGAACTCCCGGAGGCGAAGCCTTGAATATGAATCGAGTAACATATCGAGATAGTGCAGCGGAACGAGAACTTCAGATTCTTCGTTCAATTCTGTCTGAAATCGACAAGCAGAAAGAGTCAGTCATCGAAGACGCTGTTACACAGGCATTAACCAAAGAAAACAGCGAAACTAATGTCCTGGATGATGTGAACGGGAAAATAGAAAAAGCATCCCAACTTGCAAACGATGCAATGACCAGATTTCATCAAAAACACCCAGAATTTTATGCCGTACAGGAATGTCCGTCTTGCGGAAGGATGTGTCTTTACGATGCAGTGTTTGGTGTTTTGGACGATCCGACACGGATAAAGTACAAATGCAAGGCTTGCAATAGAGAATTTGAAAGAGAAACCGGATACTGGATAAGTTATTATGAGCACGCTTGAATCCGTCACCCACTGGATGCCGCTCCCTGAACCGCCAAAGGAGGCACACAATGACTAACAAAACATACGAACGAGCCTTTAACATCGCCATAAAATACGGCTTTTGCAACGATTGCAGATGGGTGTGGGATAAGAGACACTGCCATGAATGCGACTGCTACCAGAACACCGTCAAGGTAATCCGGGATGCGTTAGAAAAGCTAGACGCTATCGAGGAGTCTAAAGCAACCGTTTGGCACGATGCACAGAATGACCCGCCTAAAGAAAACGGAGAATACCTGTGTTACTACGAATACTTCCGTTATGGTAACTACAACTGCATGTACCGCACAATGGATCGCGGATATTTTTTCAATGGTCATTGGAGCGGTGAGCCTACGAACGGAACCAACACAAAAGTCCTCGCATGGACAGAACTGCCAGCGCCACCAACTAAGGAGTGATGTATATGACCCGTAAACGATACAAGAAGCTTATGATGAGCATTGGTTATAAGCGCAATGACTTTAACAAGATTATTACATACGAAATTTGTGGCGAAGTGTTCTCCACACACAGATACATGATCGACAGAGAAATCTTTACAAGCTACAACGACCTATGGGATTGGCATAGCCAATATTTTTACATCTATAAAGGATACGGTTGCACTGTCAAATATGATCTTAATGACCGCATCTGGTACGGAAAAATTGACGACATCAGCGACCTTGTGAACTTTCATACGAAGAAGTTTATAAATATTGACGAAGTGGCGCGGGATGCAATCGATGACTATCTCGATTTCTGCGCCAGAATAGGGAAGGAGCCAGAGAAACCAAATGTATTATGAAGAGAAAAGATGCCCATTAAAAGCAGCGGTCAAAGCATCAACAGACTACGAATGTGATAAAAGGTGCGCTTGGTACGATGAGATCAACTGCAAGTGCGCAATTCTAATATTGGCACAAGCAACGGAATATATCTCTAATAAGTAAACAGACAAGGAGAATATTATGAGCTTTAACGATTCTATGGGCACCCGTATGAAAGAGTATTACGAGGCAGTTCCTAAAACCAAACTTATGCGCCGCATGCCAGTCGCGATCCGGATCGATGGTAAGTCGTTCCACACCTTTACTCGTGGCTTTCAGAAGCCTTTTGACATGATCCTGATGAAATCTATGCAGGAAACCATGATGTACCTGTGTAAGAATATCCAAGGCTGCGTGTTTGGCTATACACAGTCCGATGAAATCACGCTGATCCTGATTGACTACCAGACACTTACCACGGATGCTTGGTTCGATTACGAAGTTCAGAAGCTATGTAGTGTGTCCGCCAGTATGGCAACGATGGCGTTCAATAAATTCTTCAGAATGTCTATCTGGGACGAAGATTCTGCATGGAAAAGTAGTCTTACGCCACAATCTATGGATGTACAAATTGCTCATAACGAGTATGTTGCAAAGATGACGACTGCCGCCAATAAAGGTGCTATGTTCGATGCCCGCTGCTTCAATATCCCAAAGGAAGAAGTTTGTAATCTTATCTACTGGCGTCAGCTTGATGCGACACGCAATTCCATCCAGATGGTGGGGCAAGCGTATTTCTCACACAAGCAGCTTGAGGGGAAGAAGTGCAACGACATTCAGGACATGCTTGTGGAGCAATTTGGTGTCAACTGGAATAATTATCCTACCACATGCAAGCGTGGCACAGCCTGTATCTACAAGGATGGTAATTGGGTGGTTGATACTAATATGCCAATCTTGAAAGGCGAAGACCGCAAGTATGTTGACCAATACATTTTTGTTGTTAAATAACCAGCAGCGCCTAATGTCCACTATCATAAACAAACTGCTGCACTTTGTCACTAATAAGCAAACAGCAAGGAGATTATTATGAACGATAGAATCGATATCCGACAATACTTTATGCTGATTCCTACAGAGCGGCGGCTCCGCACACATGAATTTGCAAATTCCTTCATGGACATGGCGTCGGCGTTTCTGCCTGGGAGTAAACCAATCGCAGATGAAGCCTATGACAAGAATTGTCTTGCCTGTGTTGATTTTTACAACTACCTTGCAACGGCCATGATCGGATCGCTTGAGCTGACCGGTGAAGACGCCATTGATGCCGGGCTGCAATACGCCAGCTGTGCCCGCGTACATGAGGCGGTCGTTGCCTGCATGAAGAACCTGCGCAGCGAAATCGATGTATGGCTGGAGGCGTGTGAAGATGACAAGAGCTGAATATGAGAAGCTGAAGGACTTCCCGAAAGATAAGCTCATAGATATTATCAAAGAAGAGGACAGGCTTATAAAAGTCATCTCTGAGTGCTGCGTTGATGCAGACAAAGATGGGAATTGCGATTATGCCGTACTTAAAATAAAAATGTATCTGCGTCATATTTATAGCCCTATAAATTGCGCGGTTGAGACATATGCTGATGCGTTGGAGGTGCAAAATATTGATGAACCATAGAATCGAGAAAAAACAGGTGCTTGATGCGATGAGACTTATCAAGCAATACTGCAACGAAGAGTCCGGCTGTGAATTCTGCGACTTTTATAGGAGCGGAGACTGCATTACAACATTATCCTTGCCATGCTCTTGGGACCTTGACGGATTTGAGTGGACAACGCAGGAAGCAGCCTTGGCGAAGGCCCTGCTCAATTACGACGTAGATACTATTGATTACAACGGTATCCAACTGTACGCATGTAAAAGTGAGAAAGACGGCACATACACAAATTTTCGTGTAATTTCTATAAACCTGTTCCCAAGCATCACGGCACCGGGCAAATACTCACTGACTAAAATCGCCAACAGGGAGACAGACTGATGAAATTTTATCGAATTTGGTATCGCGGCTATGCTGATGTAGAAGCAGACAGCGAGGAAGAAGCAGTGGATAGATATTTGGATGACCCGTCGTGTGCTGGTGACGATGATTTAGATATTACCGATGTATATGAGCTAGAGGAGGACTATAATGCGTGACCCTAAGAGAATCTGGCCGTTTTTGAGCAAGCTGGCGGAGCTGTGGGAGTTGAAACCGGACTACCGCTTCTGGCAGCTGCTGCAGAGCATTCCGCTGGACCGCGACCCGTTCTTTTTGGAAGAGGCTGAAACAGAAGCCATTCTTGACAAAGAAATTTCCGAGATCAAGGCGTGGCAAAAAGAGCAGCAGGAAAAATACAAACTGTAATAAGGAGAGATAGCGATGACACGGAAGAGATATATCAAACTATTGATGGCAAACGGTTGGAGCCGTAATAACGCTGAAAATACCGCCGGGCTTGGGATTGACGAATGCAAACCAAACAGGTCAAGTAAGACGTTTGATGAGAGGCGCTGGAAGAAAATTGTGTCGCATCGTGGTTGCTGGCCATATAGTACATATGTAAAAGCGTATGATAACATGATGCGTCTCCGAGAGCTGTACCCAAGTGACAAGCCCGGAGAGGGCGTTAGATCCGATTTTTAAAGAGAGGATAATGATGACACGCAAGAGATATATCAAGTTGATGATGGCAGCTGGGTTGAGCCGGAACGAGGCGGAACATATAGTCAGTTTTGGGAAAAACGAACAAGGTCAGGTTTTGAGCGACCGCATGAAGAAGCACAAATTTGCCCACCGTGGATGCTGGCCTTGTGATACATATGATGAACTGTTGAATTTTTGGATGCCAATATGCTTAGACGTAATAGCACGCCCGTAGAGCCGCTTGTGAACCTTTTTAAGGAGAGGTGATAACTATATGTCAAATGATGAAATTATTCGCCGTGCAGATGCATTGGAGGCGCTGGGAGAGGAGCCTATGGTGTGGTGTGAAGACGACCCAGCACAGGTACAGGAGCACAACGACTGGGAGTACATGATTGATGTAATCAACGCTATCCCATGCATGTCGTTCCAGCTGCACGGGCTTACAGAGACCGAGGTTTGTGGATTACACGGGGACAATGTGATCGTGTCAGCACCAACTATTGATGGTCTGGACAAGCGTGTTGTGCCGTGCCTTGGATCGCACAAGGATATTGACGGGAAGAGGTACATCGTCTTAGACGGCGAGGAGTACAGCCAGAGCCTGTTTGTGGACGGGACGATAACTTTGTGGCAGGTTCGATAAGAACGCCGCAGAGTGGCTGTATCAATGGCTGAAGTGGGACCAGATTGATAACAGTTGGATAACGTGTAAAGGGGTGGTCAGTTTGGTGACCCCTTGCGTTGTTCAATAATTGAGTAGCCCTCGATTTGAGGGGAGCTGGAACGTCAATTTAACGGTTGAGGTGGCATATGAGGGGACTGAGTGAGGCAGAAGGAGGTGACAACATGACGGTTCGAGAATTTTATGAGGCTGTGCCGGACGAGCACAAGGACGAAATTTTGTGCGTGTATGACAAAAACCATGACACTGTTGAAGTCGCAGATATTTGGACAACACAGGTTCCAGGGGCACAGATCGGGCGCTTTAGAAGAGGTATGACAGATGTAGTTATTGTGTATTAAGGGCAAGGCAACAATCCATGCAAAGGCGGGAACAAGCCCCACATTTCAGCCCTGACAAGATCACCTGTGTGCGGAGTGCTTGTGCCACAATTTATAAAGCACAAGGACGACGCCGGGACAAGCATCGTGACCAAAGAGAACGATGCGCAGGACCGAACAAGGGGCAGGAGGAAGTAATGGCGTAATAAGTCAATAAGGTCAACGCGCACGCAAACACCTTTACGCACTATACGCCTTGCATAGAAAAACCCTGAGGAGTAAATGCCAACACTAACAAAGTCAAGGGTCACACGCAACACAAGCCCGGCGCAACAAGGCGTGAGAACGCCGCTGAGGACGAGGTTTTTGGACAGGACCCGGAGCTTCTGGGACCTATACTGACATGGGACCAGAACGCGGAGGGGACTGGACAAAAACCGAGTCCGATAAAGATAGCACTATGAAATATAAGTGAGCGGGTTTTTGCTGAAAACAGGGGTATATTCTACCAAAACCCGACGATGATTATGGCAGATTATGTGCCGTATTCAGCAAAAATCCGACGATGATTTTTAGGCGCATTTTGTATTGAACGTTGGCGTCAGGTCAACAGAAGCATGATGCCATAAAAAAACGGAGGTATTGATGTATCTACAAAAAAATTATTCAGACAAAATTAAGATTTTTATTCCAGCTCATTTATTACAGGAATCATCGCCATGTCTTGTCTCTGTGTATCTTGCTCTATATATGATGGCCGATATGAACGGGTTAGAGTGGACGCGGAGAAAGACATCTGTAATTGATTTGTGTAAGAACGCTGCATTTTTTAACAACAACGATTTAAGAGCTAGGCATTATACGGCTGTCAACAGGGCGCTTGACAGTTTAGAGGAATATGGATATGTAAAATTTTATGGAAGATCAGACGACCCCAAAATGATTTTTGGATTTGATTTTACTGATGATATTGTTGCGAAAGCCAAGGAACATGCGATAAACGGCAAAAATATGTTAGCGTGCATTGAGCTTAATGAATTTAAAGTCCTATGGGATTTGTTATGTTCATCTGGTGGCAAAGGATATTCGAGATCGACGATATTACGTATTTATATCGCATTAAAAATGTATGCTGGCTTTTGGGGCAATGTTCACAAAGATGTCAAAGCACCAGTGTTTGTTGGATATTATGGTACTGTTATGAATTTGTTGAACGTGTCGAGAACAACCATGAAAGAAAGTATAAAAGAACTTAGATCTTTAGGCTTGGTTGTCACCACATATTGCAAACGCACGGAAAACGACGACAAAAGGAAAAATTTCGTCACTGCAATAATTGTTTTTCCTATACTTTGTACAAATATAAAAGCAGAAGAGTTGACAGAACAAGTTGAGTTAATTCTTGAGGATGAAGACCCGGGAAAATCGTGGTATAAGCCCGGATGGACGCCGACTGTAGCAAAAGCAATAAGGACAAACCATGAGCGTAATATGGATCAGGTTCTTGATATAGTCCCCGATGACCCGATGCTTTTCGCAAGTAACGACATTTTCTAACGAACTAACGCCCAACGGGGCGATGATATAAACAGAACCGCTGTGGCGGGCAGGAAAGGTAGGTGATGCGGTATGCGTGTGTGAGGGTCAGGCTTAACGCATATTACAAATTGTATAAAACAAAGGAGGTACGCTGTTTGAATATTAAGCGTGCAGAGACGAAACTGATTTTGACGCAGGCTGCGCTGGATGCGTGGGGCATGTTCAAGATGATCGTGTGGGCCATATGTGCGATTGCAGTGGTCGCGGCAGTGGGATTGGGGGTGAATTGGCTGTTTGCGCTGGCGTTGTTTGTTGGCGTGCCGTTGGTGACAGGTCTTGCGTGGGCTGTTGTATACCGCTGGTGCTTTGACAATGGAGCGCTGAAGCTGGAGCAGGTAGACCCAGACGAGAACGACAATGGAGAGGGGGACGAGTAATGTTTGCACCCCCGTTGTATGTAGTACGGAAATTTCCGCTTTCCTTTATTATAAGCAACAACTTTAACATCCAGCTTGACCCGGATGAGGAAAAGCGCTTTCAGGTAAAGCAGGGAGACAACATGCTTTTCCGGCAGGTGCGGCTGATTACATATGAGACCGATAAGTTTAACCGCTTTGTGGTGTTTGTGAACTGTGTGGGCGGGCAGAACAAAAAGAAAGAGATGACGCGGCTGATTCACCACGGGTTCAAGGTTGGCAAACAGGAATTTGTGGTGAGTGAGCGCAGTGCCAGCATGGTACGGCAGGGTATCCTGAGTTTTGTGGACAGACGGATTGCCAAGGAGTTGGACAAGCGTATCACGATGGGGATAACTTTTGAAAAGTGCGTTATATCGAAGTATTCCGGCTATCGTGGTCTCTGCTTCTCCAGTTGCCACTGTATTGAGGGCTGGGTGCCGAATATTGTCGTTGTACCTGACTGTTTTTTGACCATCAAAGACCAGCACATCAAGTATGTGTATGATAAAAAGATCAAGTTCAAGGATAAGAACACCGGTGCAGAGCGTGATTGGACACAGAAAGACATCACGGAAGGTGTCCGCGATATTACCATCAACGCATTTGACGGCTGCGGCATTGCACATCCAAAGATCATGGAGGAAGTTCGCCGTAGGATCGGCAGTGATACACCTATTACGAGCGCGGTGATACGAGCACCAATGGTTTGCTGATAAGCCCCTCAGTACAGTGATGTGCTGTTGAATCTCCTTGAATTGCTGGGAAGCCCTAAAGATCAGTTGGCCGTATCCAGCGGCAACGAAAGTAGAAAAAACGAACTGATATGGTGCATGGTTAAATCCTAAACACTTTAGCAATGGGTTATCAGCAGCCAAGCCGGGAGACCGGAAGGTTCATCGACTATTTATGTACACCAAGCGGTGGAAGTTGGGAGACATCTAGTGACAGATGATGATATAGTCAGTGCTTATGCGAAAGCATGAGAAAACAAAAATTTCTTACGGAAAGGACATAATGGTAGTTTTACCACAAGAAATCGAGATTTGTATATATCATAAAAATTATATTTTAGATGAGTATAGGACAAAAGGCTATGAGTGTGAACTTGGCGTTCCATTTATGGTAAAATTTGAGGATTTAAGAGCAAAACAGAATGTAAAAATAAAAGTAAAGTGTGATTATTGTGGTAAAGAATTTATGATGAAAAATGGACATTATCAGAAAGATGTTTTAGGTGGAATTATAAAGAAAGTTGCGTGCATAGATTGCAGTCGTAAAAAGCAAGCTGAATCTAACATACTTGTATATGGTGTAAAATCTACGGCTCAATTAAAAGAAGTAAGAGAAAAACAGAAGAACACTATGCTGGAGAGATATGGTGTTGTGAATATTCTACAAACTGAAGATGGACAACGTAAGGCAAAAGAAACTAATATGAAAAAATATGGAGTTGAATGGGCAGGGCAAGCAGAATGTGTGCGTAATAAAAGAGAAAACACTATGTTAGAAAGATATGGGTATAGAACGCCTTCAGAAGTGCCAGAGATAAATGCTGCAAGAAAAGAAACATTTAGGAAGAAATATGGCGTAGAAAACCCCTTTATGGTTGATGATGTAAAAAATAAAATTTATGAAACGTTTGGTTCGCGTGGAAAAGTTAGAACGAGTAAAGCTCAGCAAGACTTAAATGATGTCGTAAACGGAAAATTAAATCAAAAAATTGGAAAATATAACGTTGATATTGTAACTGATGATAATGTTGTAATTGAGTATGACGGTGGCGGGCATGATATTTGTGTACAACTTGGAAATATTACGCAAGAAGAATTTGACAAAAAAGAAAAATGTAGAGAAGATGCGATAATCGAATCTGGATATAAGATTATTCGCTTTATCAATGCGCATGATAGAGAACTCTACGATAAAGAAAAAGTACGATGCGCAATAAAAAATTGCAAGGCAGAACTTGATGCCGGGAAAAATATCGTCAGGTACGACTTTGCTACAAATGTAATACAGTAAGAAATTTTTGTCTCTTACAGAGTAGCGATCTGTGAGAGTAACACAACAGGAAAGGCGTGGTCCATAGTGTTGACTATGAGACTTTTTTTGCAGAGCGCGGCGTGCGGTTCATTACAGATATCTGGGGCGTGCAGCATGATGTAAGCCCGGGCGCAGAACCGCTGATGATTTTGACGGAGGGGCAGTACAAAGGATACTCCTACTTCAACAAAACCGGCACGATTGCGGACTGGGAGGAGTATTGGTATCAGTTCAAGAAGTACAACCATTGTTTTGGTATTGCCAAGTGGAACTTTGATGCCGATACCGAGCCGCTTATGACGCGGGCAAACTACCAGATTTTGCAGGATTTGGACTTGTCGTATGACAAGTTCCGCTCTATCGCAGATGACAGCATCAACTGGTTTGAAAAGATCACAGACGGCGACCCGATTTATACATACTGCTTTCTTGGCATGTACGCCGATAAGCATAAGGCGTTGAACGACTACTGCGCAGCCATTCTCAAAAACCCGGAGATGATGAACGAGGACGGTGTGCGGAACTACATTGTGAATTTGCTTGGGAAGTACCGCGATGATATGAAGTGTGGAAAGCTTTGGACTAAATCCACCTTCAAAACATTAACTCCTGATTTGATCATGTTGATGGAACATATCGGCGGGTTGCCCTTAAAGGGAGCGCTGGAGGCGGATGAATTCTTCTGCTTTGACAGAACAGGAACCATGCTTGGTGAGCGATTGTTAGAGCGGAACCCACATATTTGCAAGAGTGAACATGTTATTTTAAAAGGAACAACGAACGAACTTCTGGAGAAGTATTGTGGACATTTGGTCAACACGGCGATTGTAAACTGCAAAAGTATCACGCCGCAGCGATTAAATGGCGCGGATCAGTCATGGTTCGGGGCTGTGGTAACACAGCATTTGGAACGGTGTGAACCCTTCATCAGGGGTGTGGCCTAATGGCTGCTAACAGGGAATGCCCGCAGGGGAGAATCCTGTGCTTCACAAGGAGTGCATCGACTATCCGGGATGAGTGTACCGGAGTACGGTCGCTATTGATACGCGGCTGGGAGCGCACCGCTGCCGAAAACGGCAGAAGATATAGTCAGCACCTACGCAAAATATAACGTAGGTACGTATGATGGTGATCTTACATTGATTGTTAATGACCCTGTAATTATGAGTGGCGTTGATCGCAACGCTTCTGTAGTTATTGATGTTGAGGACAAGGTCACTGCATTGAAGGAAGAATACAGCATCCAGAACAGAACAAACTGTATTATTCGCAGCTTGCGCAGCTCCATTGGAGAGATAAGCAACTATGCGAGTGCATACCACAACAAAGCGCCAAAAACACAGGAGCAGAAAAAGCGATACGAGGGGTATGTTGATCTACTCTCGGTGGTCAACGGCAAAGCCATCGATTTCGCGAAGACGGGAGTGCTTTACCCAGTGCCCCGCAACATTGCGAAATACGGTCGTCCGCTGCCGTATTTTATGAAGTACGCAAGCCCGTACTACAAGCGGATGAAAAAGCTGAGTTGTGCCCACTCCAACATGAACATGCTGTGCTTTGAGCTTGAGCGCTGGGAAAACACAATTCGCAAGCGGCGCATGAAAAAGTTCGACTGGAGGATCATGTTTGATGAAGAGATCGGGTATGACCAGGAACACTTTGACGCTATTGAGTTGATATTTTGCGAATTTTATAAGCTGTGCAGGGATTTGGCGGAGCTGAATCACCAGTGCAGACACTACGAAACGTACAAAGACATTTTAAGAGAACAGAACATTACGAAAGAGATCGCTACGAATTTTGAGGTAAACTGGCAGTATTACTACAACATTTACCGCAGCCGGTGCCAGCAGATCGTGCCGGATGTGCGTGAGCTTGCAAACATTTGTGTGGTTTTGTGCTATGACAAATATAAGAGCCGCAACAAAAAGTTCATGTGGCAGATGGCCGGTAAGGGTGTAGTAGAGAACATCAAACAGGTAAACATCTGCCTGCCGCAGGAGTGCGATGACGGCGAGTATGAGTACCTTGGAAAGCGTTATACGCTGGCCCCTGTGGAAAGCGACATCCCGGTAGAGTATATCGATGCAGAGCTTGTGCCGGGAGGTGACTGCGATGTTTTATGATTTTTACTGCAACGAGAAGATGCTGCTTGATAATTACAAGAAGAATGATTTGGGAAACCGTGCGTTGAAGCGTGTAATTGGGCGCAGCGGAATGACGCCTGACAAATGCGCTGATATGTACCTTACGATGTTTGACAACAGTTTGAATTTGAGCTACGACAGATATGACCTTGTAAGGCATTTTGAGACCTGTGGAACGAAGACATGTGAGTTATTACAGATTGACAGTATAAAAGTATATAAACAAGACCTTGAATGGATCATGACACAAATTGAGACACACAATCTGAAGCAGAAAGAGCAACTTTGCCTGTTTGGCGTTGTGATGATGTGTAGGATTTTACATATGGACACGATAGATTTGACGACCGAGTTTAAGATCAAGCGGTTTTGCAGCTGTTTTGAATCGCACCTACATGATGTAACCATCAGAAAGGGAAAGTGGTACGAGACTTATCACGCGCCGATAGGGATGGAGACGGTGAGCGATGAGTACGGCATCCTGCTACGGACGGACAGCGAACATACCGCGAAGAAGATTGGCTGTTATTATACCTATGAGAATTATGATTTGAAGAATAATGAAGTTGTATACGAGATGGTTGTTACGCCGGACACAAATCGGCTGAACCTGTATGCTTTGTATCAAACGGTGGGGTTGAAAAACATACGGTTCTGCGTGAGCTGTGGCTGTGCGTTTACGGCAAGAGGTAACATGACAAAGTATTGTGATGATTGCGCCAAGATCATAAAAAGAGAACAGACAAGAGAAAGAGTACGCAAATACAGACAGCGGCATTCTACGATGTAACGCTTTTAAAATAAGGCGGTTTACAACGATTAAGGACTGTTGACTTTATCCCGCACAGGGCTTCGGCTTTGGGCGGGATTTTGTTTTGTCCGATTTTAAAAGGTTTTATAAGGAGCGATGTTTGTATGATTACTATTTCTAAGGCAGAGGCCAAGATGATCCGTGAGAAGTTCCCCCGTGCGCACATGGTTACGACCGTGCATAAGACCATGGTTGACGAGACCAGAGATGTGCTGAAAGCACTTGTTAATAATGTTGACGCGCAGCAGGCACTGGAGGAGATGGAGCGGGATGAACGACGCCGTACCGCCAGTACTTTGGGTGACGAGGTGGTTGCATGAACGATTGGCCGAAATTGAGCGGTGAGACGGACGCGCAGTATGTGTACCGTGTTTGCCGCAGCAAGGATGAAATTGGTACATGGACGGACGTGGCCGGTGTAATCAACGAAACGCTGGGCTGGGACAAGGGCGAGTGCGCCTACCGCAAGACATGGAAGGCATACCAAGATCTGCAGCAGGTGAGCGAGGTTGATACAGCCAGCACGGAAGAGCTGCTGGAAAGCATCCGTGAGGAGAGGCGTGAGCTGGAGAAGGCGCGGGTTAAGATGCGTGATGAGCGTAACGAGGTCAGTCGGTTGCTTCGTGCAAAAGCGCGTGGTGAGAGTATGCGTGAGCTGATCGAGCGCCGCGTTGATGCCTATGACCCGATGGATTATGCGCATGTGGATGTGCTGCAGTGTGTAGGACAGGGCGACTGTGACCTGATTGTTCATTTGACTGATTTGCACGCAGGGATTCATATTTCCAACTACTGCAACCAGTATAATCAGCAGATTATGATGTATCGTCTACGCAAATATGCTGGCAAGGTTACAGAGATCTGGCGGCGGCATAATGCCAAAAAGTGCTATGTGGTGCTGGGCGGTGATATGGTCAACGGAGCTATTCATGTGAACAGTCGCTTGGAAAACAACGAGAATGTGATCGACCAGGTGATTTCTGCCAGCGAGGCTGTGAGCTGGTTTGTGGCAGAAATGGCGAAGCTGTTCCTCGACGTTGAGGTATACAGCGTACCTGGCAACCACAGCCGCGTATTCCCTAATAAAGAAGACAACCAGCACGGAGAGTATCTGGACAGGCTTGTGAGCTACTACGTACAGGCAAAATGTGCGCAGATTAACAACGTACACGTATGTGATGTAGATTATGACGGCTCAATGGTTCGATTTGGCGTGCGCACGCTGGATGTATTTGCTGTGCATGGTGATAAAGACACTCCCGCAGGAGTAGTCAATAATATCACGATGATGACGGGTGTAAAGCCCGATATTATTTTGATGGGGCACCGGCATACCAATGGCCTGACCACCGTGTACGACACGAAGGTTTACGAGAGCGGCTGCGTGGATGGTCCAGATAATTATTGTATGGATAAGCGATTGAAGAATAAACCGGAGCAGACAGTTTTGGTCGTCAATGACCTAGGGCTGGACTGCGCCTATGATGTAAAGCTGGACTGACCCAGCTGGTGAATTTTAAGGGAAGGGAAGTGAGTTTTTGGAGGAGAATGTTAAGAAGCAGCCTGAGTTTTTTTGCAGCTATTCTAGCCGCCTGACAAACTTTTTGAAGGCGTATGGACTTAGCTACGAGAAGCGCGAGGTGAACGATATTACCGGCGCACCGTTTTGTGTGTTTAAGCGGACACCAAAGCTGCTGGCGATTGTGAACTATTGGAGTAACGGCGGTCGTAATCAGTTTGCTGATTTTGACGAGAACGGTAACCCAACAGAAAACAAGGTGGGTGATCCGTAATGGGACGACCCAAAGGAGCTAAAAATAAAGCGACGATTTTACGAGAACACGCAGAGGCGCAGGCGCGAATCCAGCGTATTATGGCGGAGGAGGACCAGCCGGAAGTGTTTTTCTGTGTGACGTGTCATAAGAAATTTACACGCCAAAAGGATAACTTTTATCCGAGCCAAAGTCAGCTGTGGGCAGGGAATAATCACTTTATGCCGAGTTGTAAGAGTTGTGTTGATAAGTTGTACGACCATTATTGCAAAACGCTTGGCAACGAAGAAGATGCTGCAAAGCGCGTTTGTATGCGGTTTGATATGTATTACAACGACAAAATTTTCAGATCTACGGCAAATCGTGCAGCGAATCTTACCCGCATGGCTGCATGGGTCAAGCAGCTGAACATTGTACAGTACCGCAACAAAACCTTTGACGATTACCTGGAAGAAGTTAATGGCCGCATCATCAATGAGGTCGATGACAACTCCCAAGCCGTAGATGCCAAGGGGCGTGTCAGCCAGCGTATGCTTGATTTTTGGGGGACATCCATGAAGGATCAGGAGTATCTGTTCCTGGATAGAGAGTACAAAGACTGGACAACGCGGTACGAGTGCAAGACAAAAGCGCAGGAGGTACTGTTCAAGAATATCTGCATTGGTGAGCTTGCCTGTGAACGTGCGGCCAAGAGTGGCGATGTCAAGGACATTAAAACGGCCAATGACAACCTGCAGAGCTTGCTTGGGTCTGCTAACATCAAGCCTAACCAGACAAACGACAATGCGCTTGCCGAGGCAAACACCTTTGGCACGCTGATTGAAAAATGGGAGCGGAGCGACCCGATCCCTGAGCCTGACCCGGCGTGGAAGGATGTAGATGGTATTGGCCACTATTTCCGTGTGTGGGTGCTTAGCGCCTTGTGCGAACTGTTTAAGCTGAAGAACCCTTATAAAGAGGAGTATGACGCTGAAATGGAACGTTATACCGCGCACAAGCCGGAATATTACATGAATGACGATGAGCCTGATGAGGCCGCCGAAGCTGCAAAGTGAGGTGGTAGGTCATGGCTCAGAAAAGAACTGCAGAAGAAGTTGCAAATGACAAGGCTACGCAAATCATGAACGCGGTGGCGAAGTGGTGCTCTTTTTACAGGGCAAACCCGCACCGATTCTGCAAAGACTATTTAAACTTAGAGTTGCATCCGTTCCAGGTCGTCTTGCTTTTTATGATGAATCTGGCGACGAATTTCTGCTTCATTGGAAGTCGTGGTCGATTTAGGCCCACAGGCGGAGAGATCTGCTTGATCGCATCGGGCAAAATCGGTAAAGGCTGATAATGCTGATACCGAGATAACTGTACCTTTAATAAAGTGCAGTATTGTAACGCATAGGCAGTGACCCTATCATAGATAGAATATAATCTGCCCACGAGTGTCCGACATCCTACATGGATGAAAATGTATGCTGACCTTATGGGAAACCATAAGAACTGCCGGATAAAAAGCCGGTAGGATAACAATGTGCTAGGAAAGACTTTCCTGACAGCAGTATTCATCGTTTATAAGGCAATTCTTTATCCGCACAGCAAAATAGTGGTTTGCGCAAAGGTTCGAAGTCAAGGTGCGCAGGTTCTTGAAAAGATAACAAAAGAACTTATGCCGATGTCACCGCTATTGCGCAGTGAGATAAAAGATGTTGTCATCAATCAAAGTAAGGCTGAGATTACATTCCGTAATGGCAGCTTTATCGAAGTTGTTACAGCGAGCGATACCTCCCGCGGACATCGTGCTACGATTCTGGTCTGCGACGAGTTCCGTATGATCGACAAGGATGTCATTGATCTGGTCCTGCGTCGTTTCCTGACGGTTGCACGCCAGCCTGGTTATTTACGGAAGAAGCAGTACAAACATTTGCTGGAGCGACCTATTGAAATGTACTTGAGTTCAGCATGGTTTCAATCTCACTGGTCGTGGCAGCTGTGCCAGGACTATTTTTATAATATGTACGCCACAGACAAAAAATATTTCTGCTTCCGGTTCCCATATCAGATGCCTGTAAAAGAGGGTATGTTGTCGCTGGAGCAGGTTGAGGATGAGATGTCCGAATCTTCGTTCAGCGACATTAAGTTCCGTATGGAGATGGAAGCCATGTTTATCGGAGTGACCGATGGCGGGCTGTTCAGCTTTGAAGATATAAACAAGGTGCGCAATCTGAAGCAGGCATTTTATGCACCGGGCACTATCTTGGCAGGCAGATCCATTGAACCGCCCAAGAAAAAGCCTGGGGAGAAGCGTATTTTAACGGTCGATATTGCTTTGATGAGTTCTAAGCATAGCGATAACGATGCAACGAGTATTTTCTTAAATAACATGATACCGAGCAACAGTGGACGATATACCAGCAACATGGTATATACGGAAAACTGTGAAGGTATCATCACGCAGGACCTTGTGTTAAAACTGCGCCGTTATTTTAAATGGTTTGACTGCGACTACATCGGTATTGATGCCAAGGGCCTTGGTGCCCCGATCATGGATCTGTTGATGCACGAGTGTTATGACCCGGAGAGCGGAGAGATATTTCCGCCGCTGAACTGCTGCAATAACGCTGATTTCCAGGATAGATGCCCAGATAAGACCGCGCCCAAGGTAATTTGGGCCATTATGGGCAGCGCACAGTTCAACAATGATGTGACGATTGCACTGCGAAGCGGTATTCAGCAGGGACGTATCCGGTTCCTTGATTCCGAGTACGATTGCGAGGAGCTGCTGCGTGCGCAGTTCAAAGGCTATGACAAGATGACGCCGACAGAGCGTACCGCTTTACAGCTGCCGTTTATCAATACCGGGCTGATGGTCAACGAGTTGGTCAACCTTGATTATGAGGCGACAAACAACCTGATCCGTGTACATGAAAAGCCCGGCGCACGCAAGGACCGTTACAGCTCGGTTAGTTACAACTACTACATAGCAATGCAGGTTGAGCGCAGCATGGCAAAGAATTACGCTAAGACAAAGAAAATCGAAATAAACTTTAGGGCACCTGCCAGAAGGAGGGGTACATTTGACTATTGATTCAACGCAGAAAAAAGTGGCCGTGATGACCCCGGATGGCAAGCGCGACTATGTATCTATGACGGAGTTTATGGACAAGCTCCGCTATGCAAATATTTCACAAATCAAAGTCAGAGACCTTGAAAATAACAAGGACTATGCACCTACATACCGTAAGTACACAAAATCACAGATTGTGACCTATCTTGGTAACCCGGCGAACTACGAGACGCAGCTGCGCCAGATGAGCCAGTACCTTTATAATATATCGAACTACTACCGCAGACTGATCCAGTATTTTGCGAGTATGTCTACGTTCAGCTATATTGTTGTGCCGTATGGCATTGACAGGACCAAGAGCGTGAACATGAACAAGTTCAAGAAGGGGTACTATGCAGTCATCAATGAGCTGGAGAAAATGAATATTCGGCACGAGTTTACGCGAGCGCTGACGGTGGCATTTCGTGATGATGTGTACTACGGTTATGCGTGGGAAACGAATGACAGCTATACATTCCAGCAGCTGGATCCGGACTACTGCAAGATTTCCAGTATTGAGGACGGCGTGTATAACTTTGCCTTTAACTTTAGTTATTTTGATGCGAACAGTGAACGGTTGCCGAATTTCCCGCCGGAATTCACGACGATGTACAATGCATACGCAAAAGATTCCAATTTGAAATGGCAGGAATTGAGCAGCGACAATACCGTTTGTATCAAAATTAACGAGCAGACGCATATTCCGATCCCGCCGTTTGTGAGCCTGTTCAGCGCATTGGCAGATATTGAGGACTACCGCGCTATTAGCAAAAATGCAAGCGAGGTCAACAATTACAAGGCTCTGGCTTTGGAGATACCGACCGGAGACGATGGCACATTCCTGATCGATTATGACCTGTGCAGGGACTTCTACGACATGCTGTGTAATGTTCTGCCGGAAAACATTGGTGCTTTTATGTCACCCATGAAGGTTTCCAGTTGGAATTTTGAAAAGAGCGGCGCTGTGAGTGGTAGCGATGATGTAGAAAAGGCTGAGGCGTCCATGTGGACACAGGCCGGTGTCAACAGTATTTTGTTTGGCGGCGGTGACAAAGACTCGGCTACATCGGTCAAATGGTCAACTATCAACGACCAAATGATTGTATTTACGGTGATGCGCCAAATTGAGCGCTGGATCAACCGCAAATTAAAGAGTGTTTCGACGGCATATAAGTTCAAAGTGAATATTTTGGATGTTACATATTTTAACCGGCAGGAGATGCATGACCAGTTCGTAAAGGACGGTCAGTATGGCTTACCGGTGCGCAGTGCTATTATGGCCACCAATGGTTACAGCCCCAGTGATATGGAAAACATGCTGTACCTTGAGAACGAAATGCTTGGTCTTGATAAGCTGGAAATTCCGCTTAAAAGTTCTAACACGCAGGGCAAAGACTCTGATGATGAGGGCGGAAGACCAACAAATGCCAGCAAGGGCAAAGACCTGAGCGACGCAGGCGAGGTTACGGCTGAGCATGACAGCAATGCAAATTCTGCGGGGTGATGATATATGAAAGAGGTAAAGATACGCGGGCGTGAACTGGCGGTTCATCTGAGCCTGAGCAGAGCTGTGCTGCTGCGAAAGGAAAAAGATTGCAGCGGACATACCGTGTATGTGTATGCTTTATCTGACGAGGAAATTGCCGCGCTGAAGGAATATGTAAAAGAAAAGCAAAAACGAAACTACTACTGATTGCCTGTGCTTGTCGCGGGCATCTTTTTGATTTGCGGGGTGTGCGATATGGGAAACCTACTGAATCGCCTGCCTGTCACCTTTGAGAAAACAGGAGAAGTCAACGGTAAAGATACGCGATTTATCAATGTAACGATTGATGTTTTGCACACCGGTGACAACCTGAATGGTTCCACTTTCTCAAAAGAGGTGGTGGACACGGCACTGGAAAGCATTAAAAACACGCCGATTCTTGGATATATTGAGGAAAGCAAGGCAGGCGACCTTGATTTTAAGGGGCACGAGCACGAGCTGAAAATTGACGAGGACGGCATTCAATATGTATACTCCGGCAGCGCCTATGGCGTGATTCCGGAGAGTTGTAATGCCCGGTGGGTGAGCCGGGATGACGGAACAGGAACGATGCGCGATTATCTGCGCGTAGATGGTCTGCTGTGGACCAAGTTCGATGATTCCTGTGAGATCTTTGAGCGTGATGGCGTAAAGGCGCAGAGCATGGAGATTACGGCGCTGGAGGGAGATGTAGATGACCGCGGCTATTATGTCGTAAAAAATTTTGCATTTGATGGTTGCTGCATTCTGTCTACGACTGATCCACGCATTAAACCGGCGATGGTCGGCAGCGATGTAGTGGCAAATTTCAGCGCTGTTACGCTGGCAAGCCAGATCAAAGAAAAGCTGGACGAATACACAGCACTACAAGGTTCTCAATCCTCCAAGGAGGCTGAGATAGATAACTTTGCGAAAGGAGAAGGTGTTTTGGAGAAGAAAAATGAGATTCTTGCATCCTACGGCATCGATGCTTCTACGCTGGATTTCTCTTTGGAGGAAATTACCATTGAGGAGCTGGAAGAGAAGTGCAAGGAGATGTCTGCGGCTGCAGCAGAACCGAAAAACGAGCCTGAAGCCGCGCCTGCACAGGAGTCTGCGGAACAGTTTACCCTGACGGACAACCAGCGTATGCAGGAAATTTGCGATGCTGTTTCCGGCGAAAAGTACACTGACCGATGGGGCGATGAGTGCAGACGCTACTGGCTGCAGGACGTGCAGGAGAATCGTGCGATCGTGATTGATACGCAGGACTGGAAGACTTATGCGCTGCCGTTTGCCATGGAAGGCGACAATGTCAAGGTTGATTTTGACGGTAAAAAGCGCGTGAAAGTCGTGTACGAGGACTGGGAAGATGGCGCTGCTGAGTCTGAGTTGCCCGTGCTGTATGAGGCACTGTGCGACAAGGTAAATGCTGCCAAAGAGGAGGCTGAAAAGTTCAGCACGCAGTATTCCGAGGTCAAGGCACAGTTCGACGAGATGCAGCCCAAGTATGATGCTTATGTTGCTGCTGAGGCCGAGGCTAAGAAGGTTGAGGAGAACGAGAAGCGCGAAAAGCTGTTTGCCATTATGGACAAGCAGCTGGACGGTGTCGATGAGTACGCCGAGCTGAAGAAGAATGAGGATATGGAGTTTACTGCCCTGCAGGATGAATGCTATAAGCTGCTGGGTAAGAAGGCTACTGCCGAGTTCAGTTATGTTGCACCCAAAGAGAAGAAGGGTGAGATCGAAAAAGCACGCTTTGGCGTGAGCGGGGTCCAGATGCAGTCCGTCTCGGACAAATACGGTGACCTGTTTGAACGCTATAAATAATACGATAAACGGAGGAATTTAACTATGGCTAATGAAAAGCATGCTGTTGTGCGTCTGGATCTTATGTCCGGCACCACTGATGGCTCTCTGCTGAAGAGTGTCAAGGTTTACAAGAATGACAACCCTGTTGCGATCGACAATGCGCAGCTGGTTGTTCTGGGTGAGCGCGAGGGTCGCGAGGTCTATAAGGCCACTGCCCCCACCGCTGAGTCCAAGCCGAAGGATCTGGTCCTGATTGCCAGCGAGGAGCTGTTTTATGATGAGACCCGCACCCACTATCTGACTGAGTGGGTCAATGAGGCTGGCAAGGTCTGCCGCGGCTATGTCCTGCACAACGGCGACGATTTCAGCGCTACTGCTGAGGCTTTCGACAAGGCTCCTGAAAAGGGCAAGTTTGTTGGCTTTGCCGCTGATTCTACCAAGATTGCCGTTCAGGAAGCTGCTGACGACAAGACCTTTGGCAAGATTGAGAGCGTCGAGAAGACTGGCTGGGGCAACGGTGCCTACGAGTATTTCGAGATCCGTGTTTCTTTCTAATTACGGGTTAGGAACAACTAATACATGACATTTACGCGCCGTCCATTTTGTTTGGGCGGCGCTTTCCATTTAGGAGGGTTTTACTATGGAGATTGATAACAAGCTCATCAACCTTGCAGTCGATAGCTATTTTGGCCGACTGGGCAAGGAATACAGCGTTGCTGACAGCCAGGAAGTTCTGCGCAAGGCTCTGCTGGAGGCCAACAACGGCAAGTCCACCATCGACCTGAAGGCAATTCGTGATGGCAAGTGCAGCAACCTGTTCAGCATCATCGAGGTCGTCGTTGAGAAGGTCAGCGAGGAGGGCCTGAAGGGCGACGAGTTCTTCACCCAGTTTATTGAGGATCGCAATCTGGCGCTGGGTGACAGCAACATCTTCCACACGAAGAAGGATTGCCTGCTGACCGTTGCTGACGTTGCCGAGGGTACGCAGGGTATTCGCCGTCAGCGTCTGGAAAGCGGCTCTGATGTCATGATCGCCACCCAGCTGCAGGCTATCAAGGTCTTCGAGGAAATCAACCGCGTGCTGGCTGGCCGTGTTGACTTCAATGACCTGATCCGTCTGTGCTCTCAGAGCTTTACCCGCCATGACCTGGACGGTGCTTATGCCGCTTTCGGCAGCATGATCACTGGCCTGCAGGCCCCGTACATGCAGACCGGCACGATGGATGCTGACAAGCTGCTGGATCTGGTCGAGCATGTTGAGGCTTCTACCGGTGAGTCCGCTATGATTATCGGCACCAAGAAGGCGCTGCGCAAGATTCCTGACATTGATGGTTCTGACAGCCGCAAGGAGAGCCTGTATGCTATGGGCTATGCTGGCAAGCTGGCTGGCACCCCGCTGATTTCTATGAAGCAGCGTCACGAGATCGGCTCTACCAAGTTCATCCTGCCTGACGACACCCTGTATGTTGTTGCTGGCGACACCAAGCCCATCAAGCGTGTTACTGAGGGTAGTGTTACCATGCTGCAGGGCGATCCGATGAAGAATGCCGACCTGAGCCAGGAGTTCCTGCTGATGAAGCGCACCGGCATTGGCATTATCATGGATCGTGACTTTGGCGCTTATAAGTTCTCTTGATAGATAGAGGATCTGATATAAACCGGCTGGGTAACTGGCCGGAATTTTTAATGTGAATGTTTGGAGGTATTGTTTTGGCAGTTAAAAAGATTACGAATAGCACTATGGTCGAATGCAAAAACGGCGTACATGGTCCCCTGATTTATATTTCCAGCCGCACGGCAGGATATATGATCGAGTGGGAGGAGTTTGGCGAGGTTCAAGAGATCGAGTACGGTGAGCTGGTTGCCATGCGTGGTTCACAGCCTCGTTTCTTCCGCGACAACTGGATCCTGATCGAGGATGCAGAGGTCCTGAAGGCGCTGGGTGTCGCACAGCATTACCGCAATGCCCTCACGACAGAGAACTTTGATGATGTGTTCAGCTGGGATGCTGCAAAAATTCGCAGCGACGTGGCAAAAATGAGCGACGGCATGAAGGATTCTATCCGCATGAGAGCAAAAGAGCTTATCAAGGCGGACAAGATCGACAGCCGCAATGTCATCAAGGCACTGAACGAGGTTCTGAACTGCGACCTTGAGGAAGAGGTACAGCTCGATACCAAAAAACCAGCCAAGAAAACCGTGGAAGTGACGACCATTAAGTAACGGAGGTGTGACCTATGGGCACCAAATACGAGGAAATTTTTGAGCGTTATCGTGCCCGGGTTCGCAACTACGAATTCTTGGACTTTGACGCAATCACACGGTTGGAATACCAGAAAGATTTGCTGACGCTGGCGATTGGCGATTTTGAGGAAATTTGCAAGCAGGATTTGACGGACAGGGAAGACGATATCCTGGCGTTTAATATCACACTGACAAATCGTGAGAAAGATATTTTGGCACTGGGAATGGTACTTCATTTCGTTGAACCGTTTGTGTACAACACGGATGCCTTGCAGAATGCTTTGAACACCAAGGATTTCAGCTTATACAGCCCGGCGAACCTGCTGGAGAAAATGACAGATTTGATGACTACGACGGAGCACCGCCTGCGCGGCGAGATCAACTTGTATTCCTTTAGAAACGGTGAGATTGCCGGATTGACACAGTGAGGTGGTACACATGAACTATGACATGTATGCCGCCATGTTGGGCAGACCCGGTACGAGCCGCCGCGATCGTATTATTCAAAAATCAAAGCACGACACGCTCAAAATGGGACCAGACTCGCCAGCATACAAAGAGGTGGAGATCGACGGAATCAAGCACTATATGGAGATTATCTCCAGCACGGTAACGAACCAGAAGGTCATTAGGACCATGCCGGGTGATGATTTTGAGATCGGGCACATTATGCTGTGGAGTAAGAGCCATTGGCTGATTACGGAGCGTGATGCTGATGATGAGATTACGGTGCGCGGCAAAATTGAGCTGTGTAACCGCAGTATTCAGTGGCAGGATGATGAGACCGGCGAGATCGTGACCCGCTGGGCCGTTGTGGATAAGCCGTATTTCTCGAACCTTTCTGAGAATAAGCTGATGACACTTTCCAGCCGTGAGTTCCAGGTAAAGATACCTTACGATGAGGAATCTGCACTTTTGGACGTAGATAAGCGGCTTATGCTGGAAGAAATCAACGGTCAGCCAAAGACATACCGTATTACTTGTGTGGATGGTATGACAGAGCGCTATGACCGCGACAACCAGCAGACTGGTTTCTTGGTGCTGAACCTTGAACAAGACCAGTACAACCCAGACACAGATAATGGCGACAAGATGCTTTGTGACTATGATGACCCGAAAAAAGTACCGGACACAGGCGATGTAGCCATTAAATACACAGGGGATGCAAAAGTGCGCATTTGTGGGCGCGGTAAGGTGTTCCACGCGACACGCGACGGAAAGCCTTATGCCGGATGTGTTTGGACTATTCAGCCCGATAAGAGCACGTTAAATGAAAAGGTATATTTTGCCAATTCGACGATGTGGAACCGCGTAGATGGAGACAGCTGCCGTGTTTCGGCTGTTAATGATAAAACCTTGAATGGGCACACAGTTACACTTACGGTGCAAGCACCTGACGGAAACAGCCAGGACAGCGTGGTAATAAAGGTGGTGGATGCATGAATTTGAACGAACTTGGTGCATATAAGCACAAAGTAGCGTCGATTTTTGCAAATGATCCCGATATTATCGACGTGTTACTTGGCCCTGTGGATGAGGATGCTGATACCGATGAAATGTTGTTGGGCGACGATCCGGATTCTTGCGGCCATATTTTTGAGTACGAGTATGTTGATGACACGAACGAAACAACTGATACGTACCTGTGCATGGAAACAGTGGTTGCAAAAGTGCCCACAACAACTGCATACAGGGTGTACCTGTACATATTTGCGTATTGCCACAAAAAAATTATGCAGAGCTATAAACGAGAAGGGATGGTTGGCACCAGAGTGGATATACTGGCCGCTGACGTGGACAGGCTGTTGAACGGAAGTAATGATTTTGGAATTGGCAAGTTGAATCTTGTCAGTAATGATGTTTACAAGCCAAACAACAAATATTACGGACGCTGCATTTGCTATGAGGCTGTGGATTTTAACCGGAGGAATGGCAAATGAAAGTACCATACTTTGAGCTTTTGAACCCAATCGGGTTCCAGGTGGAGACGGTTGGGCGTATCCATTCCCCACACCTTAGAGACATCTGCATAAAGGGGTATAACACCTATCAATACGCATTATCACTGTTGTTGATGACACCGAAGGATTTTGTGGAGCGCTTGAAATTGCTTCTGAACCACGGCGGGCAGGAAATGCCAAATATCACGCAGGAAGAAATTGACCAGTTGGACATTTTTACCCTGCTGATATTGGAAGAAGGAACCAGAACCGATGTGATCTCGGCTCTGGGCTTTTTTATTTCAGAGCCAGTGGAGTATGAGCCAACGCACCAGTGTTTTCTTGTGAATCCGGCAAAGGATGAGGCCGGGGCTTTTACAGTGGATGGTGTTATAAACGCCAAGAACTGGACGCTGGTATGTGATGTTTGTTTGCAGTGCGCTTACATAGACCCGCCGAAAGAAAAGAAAGAACACAAGTACAAGGACGAGAGAACGCGCAAGAAATTTGAAGAGTTCTACCGCAAGAAAGCGGAGTACGAAAAAAACAAGCGCAGCGGCAAGAAAGCTGACCCGGACTATGAGCTTGCGAATATTATTTCGGCTTTGGCGACATATCACGACAGTTTGAATATGGCCAACATCTGGGATTTGACGGTGTACCAGGTGCATGACACTTTTAACCGCCAACGAATCAAACAAGTCAACGACATCTCTGATTTTAATTACAGCGTGTGGGGTGGCAAAGACCACAAGACCGACGACTGGTTTAAGAAGATGTCGTGATGGATAAAGACAAACAAATTAAAAAACAGGAGGCTACTACTATGGCTATGAATCCTAATATGGCTAACCGTGAGGTCATGAACCTCGTTCTGCTGGACTACAAGACCAAGATCCCTTACATGAAGATCGATTTCGCCAACGTTTCTACCACCAACTTCTCTGCAAACCGTGTGTATGCTAAGGGTGGCTGGGGTGCCCCGAACCGCGTTGGCTTTGATGGCGAGCGTACCGGCACGCTGCAGATCGATACCCAGATCATGCCCGCCAAGCTGTTTGCTCTGCTGTCCGGTAAGGACATTGCCAAGACTGCTACCGTGCTGAAGCGCGAGGAGCTGACTGGTACTGCCGATGGCATTACGCTGTCCGAGACCCCCAAGACCGGCACTGTCCAGGTTTTTGCTGCCGGTGACGACTGCGGCACCCCGATCTCTGATACCAATGTTGCCGAGAAGAAGGTTACTGCTACCGGCATTACTGAGAACAAGAACTATGTTGTTTACTACTACCTGGAGAAGGCCAAGGGCGTGCAGAGCATCAAGTTCGACGCTGACACCTTCCCGAAGGCTTTTGAGATCCGCGGCGAGATGCCCTTCAAGACCGAGGACGAGGAGGAGGTCATGTGCGATCTGGCCTACTACAAGGCACAGCCGCAGGCTACCTTTAACCTGGCGTTCCAGAACACTGGCGATCCGACCACTGTGTCCATCACCTTTGACTGCTATGCCAACCAGGACGGTGACATCTACGAGATGACCTTTGAGGACGGCACCGGCGAGGAGTAATTTCCTTGACCGATTAAGAAAACCCAATAAGCAGGGGAGCTGAAAGGCTCCCTTGTTTATTTTTAGATTTGGAGATGAGAAGAATGGACGAAGTAAAGTTTGTTGAGACCGCGGCGACTGAGACTGCTGCTGTGGCAGTACCCAAACGCAAAAGCAAGAAGGCTAAGATTGAGCCTGTTGCCGTTGATAGTTTTGATTCTGAACCGGTCAGCGCCCCGGTTGTGAGACTGCCCGAAATGAAGTGCGGTGTAGTCGTGTACCACAACAAGCATACCGGAGCGCTTGGTTTTGAGTATGAAGGCCGAGGCTATCAGATCCCCGATGAGGGGCTGAACTACAATGTCGGCGATCCTATCGACTTCATGATCGTTGACGGGAAGGTCATTCTCGGTGTTGTCTAAGTATCATGTGTCTGCCCGGGAGGACCGAACTTACGATGGTATCGTGTTTGACTCTAAGGCGGAGATGGAGTATTACCGGGAAGTTGTGCTGCCGCTGGCTGCGGCGGGAGAGATAGTGCAGTATGAACTGCAAAAGTCGTTTGTGCTGCAGCCAGGGTTCCGGCACGATGGAAAAGCTGTGCGTGCAATTACTTATGTATGCGATTTCTACCTTATTTATAAGGATGGGCGCAGCGAAGTGATTGATGTTAAGGGCATGGCAACACCGGAGGCAAAACTGAAACGCAAGATGTTTTTGTATAAGTACCCGGAGGAGAACTTGCTCTGGGTCAAGAAAAGCGGAAAGCACTGGAAAGAGTGCTGATTGAAGGGAGTTTGTTATATGGAAATCAAGAAGAATATCTCCGTGCAGGAGCGCGTGGACTTTGTGAATTTTGTTGTGGCCAGCTGTGAGGTGGAGAACCGCCATGTGCCTGCGCTGTTTGATTATGCCTGGCGTGCAGCTGTTGTGAAGTTCTTTGTGCCGGAGGCATGGGAGAAGATTGGCAATGACCAGGATGACATTTGTGATTTTGTGTACAGCCGTGACGGCATTGAAATTGTAGAACACCCGGATATTGCCGAGGTCACCGCTGGTTTGTATGAGGCTTGCCAGGAAGAGATCAAGAACCGCCGCGAGGAGTATATGGTTGTTTACCGCAATGTGGCCCACCCTGACCCACTGGACCGTGTGGCTGAGGCGTTTGAGGAGATCGCCAGCGGCATCAAGAGCTTGAGCGACCCGGATATGCTTGTGGAGATTGCTAAGAAGGCCGGGTTGACGGGGAAAGAGCCGGAGCATAAGGAGCCGGTGGTTCTGGATGTAGTGAAGAAGGAGTGATTACGGGTGGCGAAAACCGTAAATTCGATTGCAGCATTACAGAAAGAAATGCAGCGGCGTATCAATATTGCACTAGAAGGTGAGGCCAAACAGGTTGTTGAGGACACCATGAAAAAGCATGTGCAAGATGATGTGCTTGGTGCTTATGAACCGGTAATGTATGAACGGCGCGGCAGCGGCGGTATTGATGATGAGACTAACATCAAAAGTACCGTGCGTGATCATGTTTTGACTGTTAAGGATGTTGCACCTTTGGAAGGACCGCGTGTGCCTGGGTATACAGCCAGCCGAGCCAGCCAGACTGAATTTGCAAAATTGCTGGAAGGATATGGCAAAGGCATTGCTGACCCATGGGGATCCCGCTATACAAATTGGCGTAAGCCACGGCCGTTTGTTACAAATGCGAAAGAAGAAGTGGCGCTGTCAAATAGCCGAGCAAATGCAAAAATAAAAAAAGCTATAAAGAAACAGTTTCCTGAATGATTTGTTTGGGCAGAGGCTTCGGCCTTTGTCTTGAGCGGTTAGCTATAAATAACTGTTGAAGAGAAAGGCCGAGGGCCATAGGAGGTATAGTATGGCAGAAGATTTAAGTATTAAGGTAAAGGTTGAACCGGATGTAAGCGATCTATCAAACAAGTTAAAGACCGCTGGAAATGGAGTTGCACCTATCCCTGTTAAGATTTCTTTAGCAAACATTGGAGACATTAAGAATAAGATTGCTGCGCTTGGGACAACCGTTGATGTAAATGTAAGGCTCAATAACAACATTGATATTGACTCTATTACGTCAAAATTAAAGAACCAGACCGTAGAGATTGCGGCAAAGTTGAATCTTGATTTGGATGAATCTGAGATTGGTGAAATTCAGACACGTCTTAATGAAATTTCTAAAAAGTTACGATTGAACTTAAAGGTTGCAGATAAGAAAGATCTTACCGGCAAACTGGAAGAAGCCGCCAACAAAATGGAGCAGTCGTCTGACAAAATTGCAAAGGCGCTGGAAGTCAAGATTGGTAAATCAGTACGTGTTACGCAGAAGACGATTTCCGCGATGAGTAGTGATTTTGGCGAGTTGGAAAAGAAAATTGCCAGCATTAAAGACGACGATACGCGAAACCGCCTGAGTGACACACTAACAAAAAACAAAGAATCGCTCAATGAACTTTTAACGGCAGGTACGGGAAGCGTCATTGACTTATCTGCGATACAGAAGGATTTGTCCAGCTTGAAGGTTGAGTGTCGTGATGTGTTGGCTATCGAGAATCAGATGGCGGCTGGAGCGAAGTCAATGCAGGATTCTCTTACACGGTCGGCTGATGCGGTGGATGATAAGTTAAGCAAAATCAAGATGAGCTTTGCCAGTATTGATTATGGTAAGTTCGAGAACTCATCGGCCATTGAGGCGGCGAAAAGTGCATATGACGAACAGCTGAAAATAATCGCTACTGCGAAACAAAAGTTAGACGATGAAATGCAGTCCGATTCTGTTACAAAGGCAACAGTAAAGGCGTATAAAGACGCCGTCGCTGGTCTTGAGGACAAGTTAGATTCATTGGTACAGAAGCTGACTAAGGTAAAATCTACGTTGTCTGGGTTTGATAACTACGAACGACGCTTTAAGACTGCAACAAATAAAAGTGGTGATGCCGACAAAGGCGGATATTCCTCACTGATGGGGGATAGCTATGGGAATCTAACCGCTGCTATGGAGGCGGCACGTACAGCAAAGAACAACTTTGAGAAGAGTCTTTCTACTGACGACTTGAAAAAATATGACGATGCGCTTTATAACCTTGATTTGGCGTTCCAGAATTTTTCTAGTAATGTAAACAGAGCAAAAAATCTGTCTGACAACGCTTTTAGGTCGTTACCGACTGTCATTGAACAGCTGAACAGCCGCAGAAAATCATTGCTTGAAACCAACCCTAAAAATGATGAGTTAAAAGCACTGGCGAAAGATAATGGCGTTTACGACAACCTTATACGAAAATTGCGGGAACTCAACGAGAAAGCAACCGGTGAGAATGGTATAAAAAACTACCAGGATCTTGTTAATATATTCCAAGAATTCAAGGGCGTTGGCGATAAAGCAGGCATTACAATCAACAGCCTGACAAGTCTTATGAAAGCGCTTGGAATCGAGACCCGCAATGTTGTGAGTGATACGCGCCAAGCTAAGGCTGCCGCACAAGACCTTCGCAATATCAATACATACGAAAAAAGTATGCAGAATACCATGTACACGGCACAACGGTATTTTAATGCAAACAGCAAAATATCGACCGACATGGAAGCATATGCAAAATTCGTAGATTTCTTTAATACATACGGCGATAAAATCAAGGCCAAGGATTTTACGCAGGGAAATTCTAACCAGATGACCAAGGACTGGTCGGAACTGAAAAAGTACATCCAGGATACCGGACTTGAAACGGACAAGCTAAGTGTAAAGCTCAAAAAACTATTTGGGACGAACCTTGCGAGCCAGCTTGCCAGCCAGGCGATCAATGAACTACGGCAGGGGTTACAGCAGGTGTACCAGAACGTTGTGGATATCGACAGCGCCATGACTGAACTGAAAAAGGTCACGGATGAGACGAGCGGGACGTATAGTAAGTTCCTGAGCGAGGCAGGAGATAGAGCGAAAACTGTTGGCAGCACGGTGAGCGATATTGTCAATGCTACAGCAGACTATGCACGACTTGGTTATAGCCTTGATGATGCAAAAACGCTTGCGGATGTAAGTGCCGTCTATTACAATGTCGGTGATGACCTTGATAGTTTCACCACTGCGACAGATAATATCGTTGGCACGATGAAAGCGTTCAATCTGGAAGCTGACGACGCAATCGGTCTGGTGGATAAATTAAACGCTGTATCGAACAATTTTGCCGTGAGCAGCGGAGATCTGGGTAATATTTTGCAGAGATCGGCCTCAGCTATGGAAGCTGCTGGTAACACACTCGATCAGACGATCGCACTCGGTACGGCAATGAACAGTGTATTACAATCGGCTGATACTACAGGCACAACACTGAAAGTTTTGGCACTGCGCTTACGTGGTGCAAGCACTGAACTTGCAAGTATGGGCGAAGAAACGGACGGTGTTGCGACCAGTACCTCTAAGCTGCGGGCACAGATTGCTGCACTTACTAACGTGGACGGTTCCGGCGGCTTTGACATCCTGACCAAAAGTGGCGATTTTAAGAGCACCTACGACATTATCCAGGGCATTGCAAAAGTATATACCCAGATGAGTGATGTGGACCAGGCCGCTTTGTTGGAGCTGATTGCTGGCAAAAACCGTGCAAATGGTGTTGCTGCATTGCTGAAGCAGGCATCTCAGGCAGAAGATGTGTTACAAACATCGCTTAATTCTAGTGGCAAACAAAACTGCCTCTATGTACAGAAATGTGCGTAAAGAACATATTTAATTGCAGGTAATCCCTAAAGCCTTGCACCACAATAATGTGGAAACGACATTATGATGGGGCGAAAGCAGAAATAACGCAAGGATGGTATATGGTCAAAAGCCTAAGTATCGTAACAATGGGTGTTCATGCAGCCAAGCCTCCAAATGGAGGAAGGTTCAACGACTATCCCTTGGCGGGAAACCGCAACAGGAGTACGGCGCAAATAAAGGCGTGGGTGAAACCCCCTTAAATGGAAAAGGTATGCCCCTACTGTAATACAGAGGGTGAAGAAATAGTCTTAACGTCGTATGAAAGTACGAGATGCATTAACATATTTTTATTTAAACCGTGCCGATCACACGGGCTTTTTTATTTTATAGGAAAATTTTGCAGGAAGGTGATTTTTATACCTAGAGTAACATATGAACAGGCGGCAAAAGAGTTTGCAGACCATGGATATACATTGCTTGACAATGATGTGATGGCCACGAAAAAGATGGCGTATACATGCAATAAACATCCAGATAAACCGCCACAGTATATTGATTTGTCACATTTGAGACGGGGGCAAGGATGTAAATATTGTAGAGAAGGGCGTAGAAGTAACCATTCCGTCAATAAAGATACCGTAATAAAATTATGTGAAGATAGAGCATTTGAATTTGTAAATTTAAGGTCTGATGGAATAAAGTCAATCATTGATTTTATATGCGAAAAACATCAAGATAAAGGTGTACAAAGTATGAACCTGCAAACATTACGGAAGTGTCACGGATGTAGATATTGTGCCGGGAAAGGAAGGACAACTGCGTCTTTTGTGAAAGAACTTAATAAGTCTAATATAGAAATTCTTGGGGCTTATAAAAAAGCGTCTGAAAAAATCAAATGCAGGTGCAAAATAGATGGTACGATATGGTATCCTACACCAATGGACTTACTACATGGACAAGGATGTCCTACATGTGGAAAGATTTCCGCAGCTAATAAAAGACGAAAAACAACAGAATGTTTTTACAAAGAAGTTGCTGAGAAGAATCCGACTATTGAACCTATCGGAGAATACTCTGGTATTTTTAATAAAATGCAATTTCGTTGTAAAATATGTTCTACAATATGGACTACAATTCCTGATAGAATTATAAATGCAAAATGTAAATGTCCTAAATGCATCGCATATAAAAATGAAAATAAAATAATCAGTATTTTAGAGAGATGGGGGTATAATGTTCAAACACAAAAACGATTTAACGATTGTCGTGACAAAAACCCTTTACCATTTGATTTATATATACCAGAAAACAATATTCTAATAGAATATGATGGAGAACAGCATTACAGACCTATACGTCGTGGAAATACAGAGCATGACTCTGGTGAAACATTGTTAAAATACACACATAAGCATGATTTAATTAAAACTGAATATTGTAAGGCACATGGGATTCCATTGATCCGTATACCGTATTGGGAAGCGGACAATATGGAGTCCTTTTTGTTTGATGAGATGGTACGTTGCGGTGCCATTGAAGAAATTACTGCGGCCTGATCAGCCGTAAAATATGTTAATGCTGGGGCGCGTTATGAACGCCCTGAAAATACTGAGTGCAATGAAGGAAAATGAGCGTGTATTGGAAAGTATTGATGGTAAACTCAAGCGCTTCCAAGCTACCTTCCAGTCCTTCTCGTCTGATGTGCTTGATAGTGGAGTTGTTAAAGGTTTTATTGATATGGGAACGGCCGCGCTTGATTTTGCGGACGGATTAGTTAAAGCGGGAGATGCGATGCCGACGATTCTTACGGCGTTGTCTGCAGTTGCATCTATGACAAATACCAAGGCCGGTGTAAATATGCCCACTTACGTAACGGGAATAGCTGCGTAGGATGCAACCTTGGTGTACAAAATACCCAAATTGCTGGGAAAGGCTAAGAGCCGTGTGGCCAAAACAGGGGAGTAATCCCATGTGAAGGTGCCGAAAGGCTGAAACAACAACACGGATGCGATATGTTGAGATAAAAGCTGTAGTCGCATAAGTTGACATACAAAAGAATAACCGTAGGGCGGCACCTACGGCGAAAAAAAACTACCCGCTGTCATAACGACGGCTGGCTTTAATATTTTATGTCAGCTTATGCGGCGGCAGTGCTAAGTCGCGCAAACAATGCTTAATCAGCAGCCGGAGACCCGTGTAGCTTACTGCACAGATGGAGGGTGTGACCTCTGGGTTTCTGGTTCATCGACTGTATGGGTAGCCATATTCTACGGCTTAGGCCGGATGGGAGGAAAGACAGTCAGAACATCGTGGGAAAGCCACGAGAAGGTTATAAGAAATTTTAATAGGTAGATTGTAAGGAAAGTATTGCTAAAAGGAGGTTGATGTGGTATGATTGAAAAAATTAAAGAAGAATTTTGGCTTTGGTATAACCATTTTTGGATTGAAAAACATAAGCAGGAACTCTTTGAGCAGTATGACGGCCGTTCTGTTGCAGTGTCTCGTGGTAAGGTCGTTGCTGTCGCTGATGACATGAGAAAGTTGCCAAATTATACTGGAGACGGTACTCTTTGCTACGACGTGCCGCTTAACCTTGATAAATTGGCGGAAAAGTACGGGTTTAAACAGGGACCAGTGAAATGAACAATTTTACAGTATCGTGCAATCCTGACACACACGCGCCATATGTACAGGTAAAAGTGTCTGCTAATGATAGGGAGTATGTAGGTTGGGGGTTGATAGATACAGGGTGTGCCAAATCAGCTATGACCGTTGACGTAAAAGAATATCTCGGCTTTGCAGATTCAGAAGATACACATGAGGCACACACTGCTGGCGGTACTGTAAATGTCCCGTATTATTTTGTTGATATAACTTTAGAAAACAATGTCAATGTGAAAAATGTTATGATTGACTTGTTTGCAAGCTACAAAAATGGCCCAAAATTTCTTATCGGAATGGATATTATATCTAAAGGAAATTTGGCAATAACAAATTATAACGGTGATATGATTATATCATTTGAGATTCCATCACGTGGAACGATTGATTTCCAAAAAATGTGAACACGAAAAATACAAGACCGCGCCGATATGGAGCGGCCTTTTGTTGTTTGTAGGGGGTTCAGATGAATACAAACAGCCTGTTACAAACCTTGCACTGCCACACAGCACGCATACGCTTCTCTACAGGATAATGCATATATGTCAGCATTTTTGTGTTGCACACGGGGCAGTTTTTGAATTCGGTTCGCGTTATCGCGCCAGGGAAGTATGAATTAAATGGGCGCGGCGGATGGTCTTTCCATGAAAATCCGACATCTAAGACATCGTGGTAATGGATTCCGGCGTAGTGTTGTTCTTGATGAGACATAGGAACACCTCACGCAAATTTTACAAAGGAGATGGTTTTTATGAAACATGATTGTATTGAATTGTTAGAATGTAAACACTTTCCAACAAATTCGATCGATGAGTATGAGGATTGTATCAATCGTAAAGCAGCTGTATTGGTAGACAGTGCCGTTGGAACAGGAATGACGCTCGGAGATTTCTTTGCAGCAATGAACGCTCTTAATGAAGTGGCAGAAAAAGCGAAAGAACTTGTGACAAGCCAAATTATTTTGTAATTACTTTTTGGGGGTGGTTCCACCATTATATAGGTTCATTGCTTTTGTATATTCTGATTTGATGCGGACCATTATGCTGTCGTCAGTAGCATTAGGGTATTCTTTAAGGTAATGTTCGGTGCTTATCTTAGCATAAAGCAATGCCAGCTCATGGTTGGCTTGATATTCGTCCATTGGTTTTTTGTCCTTTCTATATGCGATGCATCCTACCACTCGTACCCACAGCTATTACAGTGGAACTGATGCTTAACCTTCTGGGAGAAGATCCCTAATAAGCCCACACTAGCCGCTTTGGAGAGACCGGAGATTTTCTTGGTGCTGGTACTGCCACATGGGCACTTACTTTTCAAACGGATAAACACCTAATTCTTCAATTTCTTCATCTGTTGGTTCTGGTTCATTAGGACATATATGACTAAAGAAATTATAAGTGCCCCATGGCTGACCTTCTTCTTCGTCTATATATCGAACTATTTCTGTTTCAAGTATTTTTATGTCAGAATTTTGTTCCTGAGCAACTTTTATGAGTGGAAGATTTATTGCTTGCTGTATACAAAGCATCCTGCTTTTTTTGCCAAATGAAAAGAAGTATACAAAACCACAGTCTTGCTGTACAAAATAAGAATTCGTAATGTCTAACTTCCCAAGTTCCGCTTCGTTTGTTTTTATAAACATTCTCGCAACGGGATTGTCATATAAGTATGAGGCAGGGTAGCGATACCAGCGACATTTACTGCGATGCGTATATACGGCAATGCTTGTCAAAAAATGAGCAGCTTGGTCAAAAAACATATTAAAGCAACCTTTCTAAGTCATGCTGGATTTTTGTTAAATCCTTGATACAATCTTCAATGGCGTAATTATTGTCAGTAGGATTTTTATAAAATGCAGCCCACTTTACAAGAAAATCATCAACATCTTTATGCTCAGATACTTTTTTCAAAGTGCTAAGTCTTTCCGAGATGGAGCACAATTTTTGAAAGAAGTTATTGATATACACATTAGCGTCTTGCATCGAGTTGCCAAGGTTTATCTGTGTCAATGCTTCCTTGATATCATCAATCACATCCCGTATTTCCGGCTCCATCCGCATAGTTTCTTTTGTAATAGCAATATTTTTGTCTACACGATTTATTTTGTAGAGGGAAGCGATAGTAAGACCGAATTCAAAACACGATATGATACTGAATAAACTAAACCCTATAAATGTATTATTCCATATGTCTATTATGAACTGTGGCATATACTTACACATCCTATTTAGCATATAAGGAGGAGTCTAATGGATTATAGCAAACCAATAAAATCATTGGCACAGGCTAATGATGTAACGGAAGAGCTTTGGAAAGAAATTGATAACTATTGTAAATCAAAGCATCCATTTGATGATCCAGAAACTTTTGAGTGCTGGGTAAAAATTGTACGACTATCTGCAAAATTGCGTGCTTATGATTTGCGGAAATTGCGTAGATTCTAATTTACCACTCGTATCCGCATGTTTTACATCTAAATTGGTGCTTAACTTTCTGGCTGAATATTCCAAAGAGTCCTACGCTTACACCTTTAGACAATGCGGAAATTTTTTCTGTGTTGGTACTGCCACAGGTGGGACAGGTGATGGTCGGGTGACCGTAGTAGGCAGCGACATCGCGCTTGCTTTGTTCCTTAAATTCTTGGTAGTCCTTTTCTTCCTTGCGTTCACGCTCGTTGAACTTGGCTTTGCTGAAGCGTGGGTCATTAAAGACATATTTTTGGCGAATGTATTCAGTTGTCATGATGCCCATACGCTCAATATCGCTATTTGCGTCCTCTGTAAGATATTTGCGCCGCGCTGGCTCGGGTAATTTTCTGATGTCATTTTGGATTTCGCTGATTTCATCACGAGAGACAATGATTACATCTTCGTTGCCACAAAATTCACAAACAGGGAATCTATCCGTTGTATCAGACCATTCACCGCATATTGGACACACATAGTCAATTTCGCTACTCATAATGTTAGCCTCCATTGTTGTTTTCGATACATAACCTTGTATCCTATTATATCACACTATAATGGGATATCAACAAAAGATATTAACACTTTTCGGAACAACTGGAGATAGTGAGCAGTTCGGAAAAACGAGATTAACTATTGCAGGCAATACAATAAATGAAATCAATAAAGCCTTGAAAGATTTAGGAGCGCAGAAGATTGATTTCACTACAGACGGATTGTCTACTAATCTTGGTCGTGCAAAAACTGATATAAACGCCATCTTCAAACTAATAACACAGGGCAGTACCGAAACAAACGCACAACTGCAAGTTGATTTAGCCGCAATCCAAAAGTATATGGATAAAGTTGCTGATAAGGGGCCGCAAAAAGCATTACAACAGTTTGACAAAATCATGGCAAATGCTTCTGCCCAAGCTAAAGTTTATGTCCAGCAAACAGATTCGGCAGCACTCTCCACTACGGCATTTGCAGAATCTCAGCAGCGGCTTGCAAAAATTTCTAACACTGTCATTGGCGGGTTAAAGGGTATTGGCGCAAGTTTGCTTTCTATGGGAGTAACCTTAGCTGTGTCTGCTGCGCTTAACGCCGTGGTTAAAACGATCTATAATGCTGCAACGGCAGAAAAGCGCTATCGTGAAGCGGCACTTGACTCGGCCACTGCTGTGAATGAACGCATACAGGATACGCAAAGCTACATTGACCAGATCAAAGAACTCAGAGAAACCCTTGATGACGGAAACTTGACCGAAAACGAGGCATACGAGACACGGAAAAAGCTGATCGGTGTACAGGACGAGTTGTCAGCGAAATATGGCGATGAGTTAAATGGCGTCGACCTTGTCAATGGAGGTCTTGAAAAACAAATCGGGTTGTTGGATGAAGCGGCTAAGAAAAAGGCGAACGCATTCTTGACCGAAACTGATAAGGACAGTGAAAACAATCAGCGTGCCATTGAGACTGCACAGCGTAACATGTCTCGTTTTGACACATACAGATCCAGCGTAAACAATCTTACCGCTAGTGACCTGCAAATACTCGAAAAGTATGCTGCCGCGAATGGTTTTAAACAAAACACATATAAAAACAGCAATGGTGAGAAATTCTCTATTGATATCGCTTTCCAAGGTGACGCTTCTGGAGCAGAAAAGGCATATAACGATTTCTTAACAGATGTTCAAAACGACAAAACGCTAAGCCAAAATATTAAGGATTCAATTACTGAACAGGGTAAGGCGTGGTTACAGAACATTCAGGAAATAACATCCGCAAATGAGGAGCTTGCGCAGCAGGCAGCTAAGTATCAGATCCAGACAACTACTGCATACAATGAACTGTATGAGAATTTGGCGCAGGCACAGAAGGACTACAACGAAGCTGTTGCAAAAGATGATGATATTGCAATTAAGAAAGCTGTAGAAGATGGTAAAAACGCCATTGGTGCAATACGGAGTGCTGCATTTAATCAAAGTGAAAACGATTATCATACTGATCTTTCTGATGCTAACAATGCTTACATTAAACAGTACATGAATGCACAGGCCGACGAACTCGAATCGTCCACCAAGCTCAAAGCTGCCCAGCTCGGCTTGCAGGAGGTGCTGAAAACAAGCAACACAGCCTACAATGAAAGCCAGCAGGCAATAGCCAAGTTGACAGAATCCGAGAAACAGTACGGTAACGTCAGCAACACTAACCGTGACATTATCAAGTGGAACGCGGAGAACATGTATAAATACCGCGCCGCTATCAAGACACATGGTTGGGATGTAAGCGCCGGAGACTGGTCCACCGCCGAAGGTGAATACAACGAGTTTGGCAAGGGTGACAATCAAATTGAAATTGCCTATACGCCGATGCTGCAAACCGACAGTGGGCTTGTGCCGCTTACTAACCGCGAAATGACGCAGTACCTGGATGATATTGTCGGTGCCGCTACAGATAAAAATGGCAAAATCGACCTTGACAAGTTATTTGAACTTGACGCCAAAGGTCTGGATATGCGCGTGAATAGCCAGATGCAACACGTAAACAGTATGCTTGCGGCGGCAGAAGGCCAGATTGTGGATGGCGTGAAGCTGACCGGGGCGGATGTTGCTGCGATTGCTGGCAGTGGCACAGAGGAACTAATTGAGAGATTCGGCCATACCAGCGATTATGTCGGTAAGAGTATGCATGACATCCAAAGTGATGTACTGCAATACAAGACTGTTGCGAAAGACGCTTTTGATGACATCGATTATAGTGCTCTGACAGATTACCTTGATATTACCGAGGAAGATGCGAAGGATATTGTTGATACGATCAAGTCCAGCGTGCAGAGTCTTAACGGACTGGACGATCTTGATTTGGTTGATATTGGCAGCTTGGAAAATGCCGGTACGGAAATTACTGCTTACACCAAAGAACAGGTACAGGCTTACGACAACATGAAGTCGGCTGCGGACTCTCTTGGCATTTCCATGAGCGACCTGATCGACATTTTGGTCAAGGCTGGACTTATCACCGGCGAGAGCATCAAGTACACCAACGAGTTCACCACAAGTGCGCTTTCTGCGGCGACCAATGCTACGAAGGCGATCAGCCTGGTTACTGCAGCGATGCAGAGCCAGAGCACAACGGCGGGTGTTTCCAGCGACAGTTATTCCGAGCTGATTAAAGAGCAGGGCGAGTACGCTGCTGCGCTTGATTTTGAGAATGGCTATGTGAAGCTGAACACTGACATGGCCAAGAAAATCACACAGGCCAAGATCGACGAGGCTGAGGCTAATATCAAGCTTGCTTACAGCCAGAACCAGATGAAGTACAGCCAGGTCAAGGCTGATCTGGAAGCACTGAACACTGCGGTGCAGCAGAATGGTGAACTGGAAGGCGAGAATGCAGAGCAGGTTGAAAAGGCACGTGCCGAGCTGGAAGCCCAGAGTAAACAGCTGCGCGAAAATTGCAGAAACCTGCAGATGCAGTACAGCCTGCTTGTGCAAAACAGCGGAGCGTATCAGGATTGGGTCAATGCGCAGAACGCCAGTGAAGCCGGTGATATGTACGATAGCATCATCAAGGCAAAGCAGGCGATTGCCGAGGGCTTGAAGAATGGTAAGATCGGTACTGAAAAGTTCAAGACTGCTGTCGAGCTGACGATCCCTGACGATTATCAGGGCGATATTGCCAAGTACATGAAGCGCCTGAACCGCTACTTTAAGCAGGCCAGTGATGGCAGTGCTGATGCAAGCGGACTGAACAACTTCCTGAAAGACTCGATCAAGGCTGGTCTTATGAGCAAGGATGCCAAGGATCAGATTACGATTGCGGCCAATAAAACCACAAAGGACTTTGCGGATGCGCTCCACCTTTCGATGGAGGATGTGCAGAGTATCTGGGGCGAGCTGCAAGAGTACGGCTGGGAGTTTGACTGGGGCAGCCTGCTAGGCAACCCGGTTGACAACCTGCGTATGCAGATCGATGATATTCAGGACCAGATGGACGCCTTGGGTGATGACGCTGAGAACAGCCCTGTTTGGCAGGCACTGAATGAGCAGTTGACCGATCTGAAGGAAAAGCTGAAAGAGACTTTCTCCAGCGCAGATGCCAGCCAGATCGACCAGAGCATTGAGGATATTATCGACGAGGCCACAAAGGCGAATGGTGTTTTGACGGAAAGCCAGACGGATACAATCCGTGCAACAGGCCGTGCGCAAAACTTGTATGACCTTGCAAAAGCACAGGAAGAGCTTACAGAGAAGCAGAAGGAATATAACGAAGCCCTTAACTCGCAGAGTTCTTATGATGCCGATGGCAACGGTAAGGATAATCTTGATAAGTTAACCGCAGAGTTGCAACAAGCACAAGACAAAGTTACTGAGCTTACACAGAAAAAGGAGCAGTTGAAGGACCCGACTCCGCTGGAGATTTCTACTTTTGCACTTGATTACGCACAAGGTAGGATCGATGGTGTTGAACATACGGCCAAAGAAACGACACAAATGCTTTCTGACATCGGGTTGACCGTTGATGCAAGTCAGGCGCAGAGCGAGATCGATGAGCAGAACCAGAAAGCGGAGCAGTTTACTAAAACGTTAAGTAATGTTCCTGTCACACTTGACACATCTACTTGTCAGACCAAGATTGCCAATGTCAGCAAAGCTATTGACGGATTGAAGCGCGAGGTTCCGATCACACTGAATTTCGGTGTTGCTGGGACTGTTCTATCTGTATTTAGCGGTGGATTGACTGTCTCTGGTTCAAAATCCAAGAGCAGCAAGAGTTCCACCAATACGGGCACGGCAGCTGGCACGCCAAATTCCCATGGCGGTAAGACGCTTGTTGGCGAAATCGGCAATGAGCTTGTCGTGAACCCGCACACCGGCAAATGGTACACTGTTGGCGACAACGGCGCTGAATTCGTAAACCTGCCGCATGGTGCAATCGTGTTTGACCACGAGAAAACGCAGCGGCTGCTGAAGAACGGCTTTGTCGGTGGCTATGGTGATGCGCTTGTAAGCGGCAATGCCATGGATGCAGGAAGCCCGGGCGTTGACTCGTTTGTTGGCACTGCTGGCAACAATTATCTGCCCGGCAAGAATCCGCTGGTCAAGAGTACCTACAAGGCAACCAAGGCCAGCACTAAGGCGACCAAAGAAAACTCCAAGGCCCTTGAAGAAAACAAAAAGGCACTTGAAAAGCAGAAAACCGCGCTGGAAAAGCAGAAAACTGCCCTTGAGAAAGAGTCCAACAAGCTGAAGATCTATGGTCAGGCTGCCATTGATGAGATTGAAAAACGCGAAAAAGCGCTGAACAAGGAGAAAGAGGCGCAGGACAAGGCGTTTGAGGCTGAAATCAACCATCTGAACGAGATCAAGGACGCCAAGGACAAGGAGCTGGACGCTACTACCAAGCGCATCAAAGAAGAAAAAGATGCCAAGGATAAAGCCTGGGAAAAAGAGAAAAAGCAGCTTGAGGAGAAAAAGGAAGCACTGCAGGATGCCAACGATGAGGAAGACCGCGCTATAAAGCTGGCCGAGCTGAAAGACGCTTTGGCTAAGGCTCAGGCCAATCGCACCGTGCGTATCTACAACCGCAACCAGGGCTTTATCTGGGCTGCTGACCAGGAGGCCGTGAACGACGCGCAGACCGCACTGGATGACCAGATGCGTGACTGGAAGCGCGACGATGTTATCAAAGCTGTTGAGAATGAGATTGATGCAATCGACAAGCTGAAAGATGCCTACAACGAGGAAACCGATAACCGCCTTGACGACATTGATAAAGAAAAGGAAGCCTTTGATGAAAAAATCGAGGCTGAGATCGATGACATCAATAAGCGTAAGGATGCCTACGACAAGGCCATTGAGGCTGAGATCGAGAAGCTGGACGAGGTCAAGGAAAAGTGGAACGAGGCCATGAGCCTGATTGGGACGAGCTGGGAGGATTATCAGCTCCAGCTGGCGGCAGCGGCACACTTTACTGATATGAGTCTGGACGGCATGAGCGGTGAGATTTCTGGCTACAAGGACGATGTTCTTGCCAACATGAAGGAAATCGGCGGCGTTACTGACCAGATTGACGCGATTACAGAGTCCATTGAAAAGTTAGAAGAAGCTATCAGTAATGCGAAGGATGCCGCAAGTGGTGGCGGCGGCGGCAGTAGTGGCACTACGGACTACAGCAGTTTGTTCCCGCAAGGGGATGGTTCTGATGTAGGCTCCGGTGATGACGATTCTAGTTCTGATGACATTGTAAGTAAACTTGAAAACCAGCGCAATGCGGTTGAAAATTTACGTGCAGTAGTTGAAGCTGCATCGGCTCAGAATAAAGAGTATACAAAGACAGAACAAGAACTTTCCAAAACACTAGAGGACGGGAATCTTGTCGGTGCGCAGCGTGCCGGAATTATGCAGGAGTATACTACTGCACAAGGTAATACACGTCAAAGCTTCGATTTGCTGATTCAAAAATCGAAAGAATACACACAAGCAATCATCGACGAGAAAGATATTTCTCAAGGTGCCAGAGATGCCGAAGTAGCTAGTCTTGCGTATTTACTTGAAAGACATGTTGGTACGTCAGACACAATTACACAGATTTTGTCTGACTATGCAACTGCGCTTATAGAAAACACAAGTATCACAGGAGAGCAGTATCAAAATTCGATTGATATGTTGCTTGGAGTCTCAGACCAGGCACAGTTGAGCGGAGATCAGATGCAGACTGTGCTGGAAGCAACAACCTATGCGGTTGCAAGCAGTACACAAATGGATAACGAGCAGCGCCAAACTCAAATGGATAGTCTTATTGCGCTGGCGCAGCAGCATGGTATCAGTACAGAAGAAATTATTGGGTATCTTGCAAATGCTGACATCAAGATGGAAGAATCTGGTGTTAAAACTAAAGATGCGCATGAAAAAATTTCTGCCGCTGTAAAAGATGCTTGCAAGTCACTTTGTCTTGATTATAACACTGTAATTCAAAAGGTAGATGAGGCCATTGCCGCTTATAAGCGTGAACAGGAAGAGATTTCAAAGCTTGTTCAGGCGCGAAAACAGGCAAGTGTTATTGCTAACGGATTTAGTGTAAATGGCGGCGGTGGAAGTCTTGCCACACAGAGGGTTGCACGTTATGCCACCGGTGTTCTGAACGCTGCAACCACCCACATTGCTATCACTGACGAGAAAGGCCCCGAGATCAAGATGCGCAAGCCGAGTTTCGGTCAGTACAGTCTGATTGAGAAGGGTAGTAGCGTTATCCCGTCACAGCCGAGTGCAAACCTGTGGAAGTTTGGTCTTGACCCGGAGAGCTTTATTGCATCGCATATGAACCAGCGGAGTATCAAGAGTGTTGAGATCACGCAGCCGAATATGAGCAGTGCCCCGGTGGTCAATGTGGGTGATATCCAAATGTACGGTGTGAACGACCCGGACAGCTTTGCGCGTGTGCTGCATGACAGAGTTGGTGGTATCTTTGCCCAGGAGTTCAGTAAGAGATAAGTTTTAAGGATTGATTTGTAGTGGAGTGCGGACGGTGCATTTGTGCCGTCTGCGGGTGAGTGGTGGGCGGTTTTTTCTATTTTGTAAAGGAGGTGGCATCTGTTGAACAAAGAGATTGTTGATGCCATTAAGGAGTTGGCTGTACAGATCCATAAGGGCTGTGAGCGATTGATCAATAAGGCAAGCTATGACCGGACTTCGATCGGGCAGGTCACGGCTGTGAATGGCGGTGGGCTGTACACGGTGGCCGCGTTTGGTGGAAGGTATACTTTGCCGTATAAGTCAGCATTGAGCGTTGGAACCGTGGTGCGGGTGAAGGTGCCGCAGAACAACTGGAAGGACATTTACATCGAATCTACGGAGTAAAAAATGCGCAGCTGTGATGAACACGGCCGCGCAGGGATTGACAATATATCCCTTCATTGCTATAATAAAAATGAGCTAAGGAGCCGAACATAGACGGTCAACCTCAGTTCAGTATGTACATAATGGCAAAACCATCATAGCACAAGACCGTTCTGTGGTTCGGACAGGGCTGTCTTACCTATAAGATATTATCTGTGATGTGTTGACATTTAGCGGCACATCGCATATAATATAGATGAGCCAAAAACTCATAGCGTTTCACAATGTGCGCCATTAACATTGTTTATGCAAGCACGTTTCGCAATGTACGGCGCAGAAACATTGCCAACACAAATACGCTTCACGATGTGCGGCACAGAAACATCGCTTAACAATCCCTCGGCTGGTTTAGTCGGGGGTATTTTTCTTTAGGATGTGTAAGAAGTGATTGAAAAAGGGCTGTATTATGTCAATGATGATTTTAAGACTTTGATAAAATCTGTTGGCGGAGAATGGAATGATACAAAACGCCGTCCAATAGTGTGTCTGATAGAATCAAGCGAACAAAATGGTTTATTTTGGGCTATTCCGATGGGGAAGTTGAACCATAGGGACACTAAACAAGTAGAACGGCTTAATAAATATCTAAATTTCCCGTCACGAGATATTAGGTCTTGTTATTATCATATTGGTCGCACAACAACAAAGTCTATATTTTTTATAAGTGATGCGGTTCCAATCACAGATAAATATATAGAAACCATACATGTTGATGCTTGTAATAATCACTATATTATTAAGAATCCAAAACTTATTGCAGAACTTGAGAGAAAATTGTATAGGATTTTGTCGATAGAAAATTCAAAACAAGACAGCTTTAGACAGCACATCACATCCATAAAGAAAGTATTGATAAAAGAATTAAATAACGATTGAATTCAATCTACACCGCTCAATGGTCGTTTTGACTGCTGGGCGGCTTTTTGTTTTGTTAAAAAGGGGAGTGATGAGAGTGGCACAGCCGGTGCTTTATATTATCCCATCGTTTGACGCCGCTGTTGGCGCAAACATCAACTTTGCTTATGAAGGTGAACAGGTCTTTGCAAACGAGCTGGTCATCTATGATAATGAAACGGGCAGTCAGGTCTACAGCAAGAAAACGGAATGGATGCGTACCTATCATGTCATCAATGGTGGGGTCTTACAGAATGGTAAATACTACTATTGTGAAATCCGCGTGTTCAACAAAGAGGGTACGGCCAGTGATTGGTCGAGCCAAAAGAGCTTCCGATGCTTTACAACGCCGCAGTTCGGCTTTAGCAATATGCTGACGGACCAGATCGTGCAGAATAGCGAGATAACTGTCAGACTGAACTATAGTCAGGCAGAAAACGAACCGCTGAACACCTATACCGTCGGGTTATACAACGCTAACCGTGTGCTGATCACCAAGAGTGGAACGCTGTACGGTGTGAACACGCTGGAGTATACGGTAAAAAATCTGGAGGACGGCACAAAGTATTACCTGCGTGCAACGGGCGAAACCCTGAACGGTATGGCGGCTGACACGGGATATGTACCATTTAGCGTCAAGTTTATCACGCCAACCTACTGGACCTATGTTGACCTGTCTGACAACAACGACGGCACGGTGCGCATCAGCTGCAATATCCGAACGGTGACTGGCCGTTATGAAGGTGGCGATGAACCGGTCTACATCCATGACCGGCACATGATCGACATGCGCAGCCCGGGTCAGCGCGTTATTTTTGACGACGGCTTTACAGTGCAGGGAGATTTTACGATCAAACTTTTGGGGTATGGTTTTACAGAGGGCGAACGCATCATGGAACTGATTGACAAGTCCGGCAATGTTCTGACCCTGATATATCGCGAGGGCTGGTTTATGAAAAGCTCTGTGATGGCGGGAGATGCTGAAGCAGATGACGATATGTTAGGCGTCAGGGTTAAGTATCTGGAGGTACAATGCATGAGTGCCAGCGGCAGTTTGACCTATTCGATCCACAGTGGAGCTATGCCGACGCTTGGAGACGGCGAGGAATATCTGATCCAGCTGCGACGCATTGGCGAGGTGTGCGAGGTCAGAGCTGTTGCCCGCAGTATTGAGGCCATGATCACGGACCAGAACGCATAAGGAGGGAAGGACTATGTTTTTTTGTGGAACCTGCGTAGCCGGATACAAGCATAGTGCAGACAACACCTATGTGATCACGGACAACGCTAACAGTTTAGTTATTGAGAACGGCGTATTTGATCACCTGTATGTTACACGCAGCGTGGAAGATCAGGGAGAAGATTTCCCGAGCTGGGACTATGACACGATCATGAGTGCAGACCTGGACGGCAGCCTGCGCGGCGGTAACATCAGTTACATGATCCGGCAGATCAGCTCCATCCGCATCAAGCGGCGCAGAACCGGCAGTTATAATTGGGTGACGCTGTTTGATGTGCCTGTGCATGAGGCGAAAGATCTGGAATTTGAACGCTATGATCGCTATGCGGCCAATGGTGTGGGGTATGAATATGCACTGGTACCTGTTGTAGACAACAAAGAAGGTTACGTCAACAAAAATGGCATTACGCCGCACTTTGTCGGCTGTTTCCTGTTTGAAAAAGAAGTTGGCTACAGCAGTGATCTGGAATTGGAAAAGGGAACTATCACACGGAATGGGCAGAGCAATACTGTTGTGCCATTGAGTGGCAAGTACCCTGTTGTCATTCGCAACGGTGATGCTGACTATGACAGCGGTCAGTTTAAGATGATGTTCCTGCCGAGGGGGTCTGACGGCGAGTACATGACAGAGGGCGCGTATGAATATCGTGAGGAAATCAAGATTTTTTTGAACAATGGACGTCCTAAGATTATGAAATTGACAGATGGCCGCGTTTGGATGGTGAGTATCACCAATGGTGTCACGGAGGACAACGACACGATTGAAGGCTATGTACATCACAGCTTTGACTGGGTAGAGATTGGTGACCCGGAGAATTCCCGCGATCTGTATGACAACAACTTTATTGACTGTGATGTGGAGGGGTGATCATGTACGATGTACAGCAATCTGACATAAAGCTACTCCAGCAGAGAGTTAAGACAGTCTATACGAAGATTCAACTGCTGAACGCGAAATTCATGGTCATTGATGAAATTCAGGGCGTGTTTTTGGATGGCAGCATTTCTACCGATGCAGGCAGTGATGTGCGCAACACCTTTGATGCCACGATTCTAGTAAAAGACAAAAGCTACATCACGGCAGAGACGTCGAGAATCTGGATCGACAAGCATGTGCGGGTGTTTGTGGGGTTTTTGAACCAGAGGACAGGGGAGGTTGTGTGGTATTCAAAGGGTGTCTACAATTTCAATGATAATTCCTTTACCTATGACGCAACCACGAGAATATTGAAGGTAAGCTGCCTGGACCTGGTGAGCACACTGAACGGTACGCTGGGCGGCACGCTGATCGGCAGCGAAACGCAGATACCGAAGGGCAGTGAAATCCGCGATGCTATAATAAAAACTGTAACGCAATTAGGACAGTGCAGTAGTTATAGGATAGGATATCAAAATGAAACTGTACCGTATGACATGAAGTGGGACACTGGTTCGACGGTGTGGGATATGCTGACAGAATTACGTGACCTGTATTACAGCTACGAAATGTTTTTTGATGGGGCTACGTTTGTGTGCCAGCGTGTACCGATGGACAATGGTGAGCCTGTTGTACTGGATAACACTGTATTTGACGACTGCGTTATCAGCGAAAGCCTGACAAACAGTTTCAGTGAGGTCAAAAATGTAATTGAGGTATGGGGCGAGACAACCAAGAGCAATTACTATTCCGACAACAGCAGCTATGAGAACGGTGTGTATACTTTCCGGGTGACAGGAGCCTCTGTGACGAGTAGCAAGAAGTTCAGTTTTTTAGCGCCGCAAACCAACGAGACAGGGTGTAAGATCCAAATCATCAACACGGTGACTGACCCAAACACGGGGGCCAAGAGCGATGTGACCTATGGGCCGTTCACGCTGTACCGTTCGGCCTTGAGTGACACAGGGGAAGATGCAGCGATTGCCGCTGGCACGATGGAGAAGGGGAAATACTATGTTGTCCAATACAAGAAGGAAAACAAGGTAGAGAAGCTCATTTTTGTCGGCCAGACACAGGTTCATGCTATGACACGGTTAGTTTCAACTAAGCCTACAGCTGAACAGGCTGCGGCGGACAAGGCAAATTTTGCCTGTGATAACATCGGCTATGTAGTAAACCCGGACAGCCCATTTACGATTGACAAAATCGGGGAACGCATCAAGGTTTGTAGCGGCGGGGACTATGAAAAAATTTATACTGATGAATTGGCTTTACAGCGTGCCGAGTACGAACTGTATGTTGGGAGCCGCCTGACGGACAGCATTAGTGTGGAGTGCATCCTAATACCGTGGCTGGACGTGAACCAGAAGGTGAGCTATACGGCACACATGGCTGACGTACAGGAGCCGCGGCAGTACATGATAAATTCAATCAATTTTGATCTGGGAGGCGGTACGATGACAGTGAAGATGGCGCGGTTTTACCCGTACTATCCGAACACGGTTGTTCTTGTGCCGACTACAACGGTCACGGGGTAAATAAGTATGAATAGTAAATATACGGATCTGTCGAACAGTTTCCCTGCAGCGGTTGACACGATTGACAAGATGCAGGATCTGACGATCACGACGAAGAAAAAAGCAGACAAGTATTACGAATACATTAACGCGAACAATATTACGGGAGCAAATGACTATCTTGGCAAGTCCGAGAACAGTGATTTGCTCCTTTCTGTTTTTAATGCAGACAAATTTAATATGCTGCGCGACATGATCATTTCTATTGAGAGATTTTTTCTGGACGATATTGGAGTTTATTTGGGGGAGCTGCACGACAAGGAATCCATTGACGGCGGCGCGTATTAAAGGAGGCATTTTATGGGAATCAGATTAAAAAGACAGGGCGGACTGGATGCCTGCAGCAAGGCGGCTGTAGCGCCTACCGCATTGAAATATGGAGAACCGGCCATTGACAGTGCTGGCACGCTGTATATCGGGACCGGTAATGGCGGCGTAAAGAAGATTGGAGCACAGCTGTATACGGGCACCTTTACGCTGAACAGCTGGATCAGCACAGGCGATTATTACACCCAGACGCAGAGTGTTATGCCGGTTGGCGGCGGTAATGCAATGACGCAAGATATGATGCTTGGGATCCCGCAGTCCACGCAGACCGATGACAAGACCAAAAATGAAAATAAGCAGGAAGCACTTGGCTTTTTTGCAGCGGGGAAGTGTACGCCGGGCGACGGCAAGATCACTATCAAGTGCTGGGAAAAGCCTGTGTGCGATGTGGATGTGTATTGGGAGGTGAAGTGACATGGCCGTTAGCTTAATGGGGCCTGCCACCGGCCTGACCAATTCCAAGTTGGCAATGGCTGATGCAACAGCAGAAAGAGTTGTAAAGGGTGACACCTTTTATGCCGGAGATAAGAATATCAAAATCGGGACGATGCCGAACCGTGCGCTGTCGCCGCAGGCAGGCGGCCAGGCCGACACCTATCTGAATGACCAGTTCAAAAACGTCGGTGTGAGTACAGACCCAACTGCATCGTATTGGCTATGCGAGAATGGTGATGGCGTGAAGCGTTTTTGTATTCGTCCGCCGTATGGTGCGTATGCATTGGGGACTGACACTTCAGTTTTTGGCACAACGGATGGCTATTGCGGATTCCCGGCAAACAAACTTGGGAATGCAATAAACGGAAACGTTTTGAACGGCGTGCATTATACAAGCGAAAGTGGCGTAAACATGACCGGAACCATGACGAATAATGGAGCGTGGTCAGCTACTATTGACCCAGGGCAAACAGTTCAGGTTCCGGGCGGATACCATACCGGTGGCGGTACTGTACATGCCGGAAGTGTAAGCGGACTTTTGAAAAGAACAACTATTGTAAAGACCTGTAATCCAGGCGTAAACAACTTTACATTTACAGACGGAACACTGGTTGGCCTGGCGTCAGCCGGTTCCCCCGGTGTCGGAGTAAGCAGCACGCAGTCCGCTTGGGTCAATGGAAACACATACGGGGCGCAGCTTGCATCCGGAGATAGTTACGGTATACAGTTTGTTTTAGTCTATTATTAAAAAGTTACAGGAGGTGGAACTATTGGCACTTTCTTTTGAAGAATCGAAGAAGAAATTCATGGCACAGACGGCAGTGCAGAGCGCCGAGCCTATGATCATGTCGATGGCGGCAGATGATGCGGCTTTCGCTGTGATGGCGGATTCTGCCTCCGACGATTATGCCATCAGCGGGAAATATACCTGGTATTCGAGCTACAGGGACGACAAATATTCCAGCATTGACGAGCTGAAAAATATCAAGCTGGATGAAAGCCAGATCAATATTACGCAGGAGAAGAACAGTCAGTTCATCCCGTTCCAGATGCCGCGCTACTACGATGGCGTTGACCTGCTGGACATGATGCTGCAGGTGCATTTTGTGAATAAGGACGGGGATGAGAACTACGCGACCCCTGTCAATGTGACCTATAACAGCGATACAATTCGGTTTGGCTGGTTGATCGACGAGAATGTCACAACGGTGGACGGCGAAGTTGATTTTGAGATCACGGCCACAGGCTCCAACGAAAAAGGACAGAGTTATGTGTGGAAAAGTCGTCCGAACGGAAAGCTGAATATTTTGAAGGCACTAACCGGCAACGGTATGGTAGAGCCAAGCGGTGATTGGTATCAGAGCTTTGTGTCGTTGATGGATGAAAAGGTTGCCAGTGCTGCGGCCCAGGCTAATGCAGCGGCGCAGAGTGCCAAGCGGGCACAGCAGGCCGTAGCGGATGTTGACAATAAAATCTCTGCTGCTGCGTCTGGAATCAAGAGCGAGATCCAGAGTGATCTGGACACCAACTACGCCAAGAAAACAGAGCTGAATGCGCTATCCGATAAGGTAAACGGCATGGACGGACTGGCGAACTTTGGTGTTGACTATGACAGCGATGCCAACAGCCTGACTTTTAAAAATGGTGAGGCTGAAATCAAGAAAATTACTCTCAATAGCAATCCGTCCGCAGAATGGACAACTGCCTACGGCAAGACGGTGGACGCTAAGATCGAGACTGCGGTGAAGCCGGTGCGCGACGACCTTGCCGCCTATAAGACCAGCAATGATGCTGCGGTAAAGAACCTGCAGGACAGCGTTGGCAATCTGCCGGAGACGCTGAAAACTGCTTATTATAATAAGGAAGCGACTGATGCGCTGCTGGCGAAAAAGGCGGATGCCTCTGTTATTGACGGTATTCGCAATGATGTTACGCAGGCGAAGAATAATGTAGCTGACATGCAGAGCACGGTGGACAGCCTGAATACTGCTGTTGGTCAAATTCAGGGCAAGCTGGATGACATCGGCAAGAATGCAGGACATGAATATGACATTACCTACGAGGACAGCAAGCTGACCCTTATGGAGGACGGGACGCCGAAGACGCAGGTGACGATTGTCGGCGGTGGCGGCGGTGGCCCCGCTGCGGGCAGCACGATTACGATTGAGCGTATCGGCGAGTCTGCGATTACGGCTGTTGCCGGCGACCCTGTTGTGGTCAAGTTCCGGTTCACGAGTGTGGACAGTGCGGGCGATGATACCGGCAATGCAACAGGCACATGGTATGTCGGCAATACAAAAGTCGCTACCCAGACCATTATGCAGGGCGAAAACAGCTTTGACATCACGAAGTATCTGCACAGCGGTGAGAACCAGATCCGCTTGACGGTTGTGGACAGTATGGATACGACCAGTTCCAAGAAGTGGAGTGCCAATGTCGTTGATTTCTATCTGGAATCCACCTTTGATGACAGCCTTTTCTACAGTGGTGAGGTCACGGTGCGCTACACACCGTATGGCAGCGTTGAGAAGAAGATCGATTTTGCGCTGGACGGCAAGTCGATTGGTGGCACGACTACCAGTGTGACTGGCCGACAGATGACCTATACCATCCCGGTACAGAAGCACGGCAGTCACCTGCTGGAAATCAGCATGACGGCAGAGATCAACGGCAAGACCGTTAAGTCAAATGTCATAAAGAAGGACATTATGTGGGTGACTGAAGGCGAGACCGCACCCATTATCAGCTGTGCTGTGAGGGATTACGAGACGAAGCAGTACAACAAGGTGTCCATTGAGTACACCGTATACGACCCTGCGTCCAGCACGAGCACTGTAAAGCTGGCTGTGGACGGCGTGACCGAGTCTACCCTGACTGTTGGGCGTACAAAGCAGACCTGGAGCTTTAAGAGCGCGAATAAGGGCAAGCATACGCTGACGATCACCTGCGGCGAGACCGTAAAGACAATCAGCGTGAACGTGGTTGATTTGGGCGTTGTGATTGAGCCGGTTAAGACGAACCTTATGTTTGATTTTAACCCGAGCGGAAAGACCAATGCCGGTACTGACCGACTGTGGACAGATGGCCGGACTGGCATGAGCGTGAGCGACAACTTCGACTGGGTCAATGGCGGCTATCAGCTTGATAAGGATGGCGATACCTACTTCTGCGTGAAGGCTGGTACTCGCGCCACGATCAACTACAAGCTGTTTGCCGATGATGCTAAGAAGCTTGGCAAGAACTTCAAGCTCGTTTTCAACACGGCGAATGTGCGCGACTATGACGCGACTGTGCTGACCTGTGTACAGGGCGGTGTTGGTCTGAATATTCAGGCGCAGAAAATTACGCTGACCAGTGCGCAGAATACGATGGAATTACCGACCTGTGAAGACGACTTCATGGAGTTTGAGTTCAACATTCTGCCCGACAGCCAGTACAGAGAAATGGTGCTGTGGCTGGACGGCATCCCCTGCAAGGTGGAGCTGTATGACGGCAGCGATAACTTTACACAGGCAAGCCCGGTTGGCATTACTATCGGTTCTGACGACTGCGATGTTCTTGTTTACCGCATGAAGACCTATTCCATGAACCTGTCTGATGATGAGATCCTGGACAACTTTATTGCGGATGCCAAGAACGCTGACGAAATGATCGAGCGGTACAACCGCAACAACATCACGGATGCAAGCGGTGAGCTGAACCCGGACATTCTGGCGGAGCGCTGCCCCGACCTGCGTGTTATCAAGATCAGTGCGCCGACATTTACTACCGGCAAGAAAAATGAAGTTGCGAACACTGTTGTCCAGCAAATCTACAAGAACGGACGCGCCGTTGAGGACAACTGGACAGCCAAAGGTTCGCACAAGGGACAGGGCACAAGCTCTGACCACTATGGCGAATCTGCGCGTAACATCGACATTAACTGCAAGGGGGGCTTTACCTTTGGTGACGAAAGCACCGGCTCTGTGTATGCGCTGACGGAGAACAGCGTGGCGGAGAATTACTTTAATATTAAAGTCAACGTTGCATCGTCCGAAAACGCAAACAACGCGCTGCTGGCAGATGATTTCAACGAGTTTAACCCGTACATTCGACAGGCACGCAAGGATAACCCGAAGGTGCGCGATACGATGGCCTTCTACCCGTGTGTTGTCTTTGTGCAGGAGACGGATATTGAGAACAGTACCGTGTTCCATGACGGTAAGTGGCATTTCTATGCCTGCGGTGACATTGGCAACTCTAAGAAAAACAACAATACGATGGGCATGGATCCTGATAACCATAAAGAGGTTATCGTTGAGATTGATAACAACACCGATGAGCAGACCCGATTCCTGAACGGTGATCTCTCGCAGGAGACTTGGGATGGCGACAACAGCTTTGAGTTCCGCTACATCAACAAGGCTTGCACCGAAGAGGAAGTACAGGCTGCGAAGGATGCGTGGATCCGTGTGCAGAACTGGGTCGTGAATGCGAGTGACGAGGAGTTTAAGGCGCACTTTGAGGATTATTTTATCATGAATTCTGCGCTGTATCACTACCTGTTTACAGAGCGCCACACCATGGTCGATAACCGTGCAAAGAATGTGTTCCCGCATACGAGTGACCTTATACATTGGGATTTCTGCTTTGACTACGATAACGATACCGCACAGGGTAACGACAACGAGGGCGGATTGACACTGAGCTACGGCTACGAGGATACGGACACTATCGGCACTAAGAGCGTATTTAACGCCAGCGATTCCAAGCTGTGGTGCAAGATCCGCGACCTGTTCCATGACAAGCTGGCGGCTATGTTCCGTGACCGTGAAAACGCATTGGCATGGAGTGCATCCCGTATCCTGAAGAAGTTCGAGGATTATCAGAATGTAAAGCCGGAGCGCCTGTGGGTCATGGATATGCGGCGAAAGTATTTCCGCACTTACGAGGAAAATGGTACGACCAGCTATCTGCCCATGATGCACGGCAACAAGCGTCATCAGCGCCGTCAGTTTCAGAAGTATCAGGAAAAGTATATGGCATCCAAGTACAGCGGCAGTGCTGCGACCAGCGATGATATGACGATTCGCGGTTATACGCCTGTGAACTGGACTGGTGTGAAGCCGGACGGTACATTCCATATCGTGCCGTATGCAGATACCTATGTGTCTGTGCTGTACGGTTCTAACCCTGTAAAGATGCGCGGCAAGCGCGGGCAGACCTATGAGGTTCACTGCCCGATTGCGGCCATGAATGATACTGAGGTTTATGTTTACAATGCAAGCCTGATTCGCAGTATCGGTGATATTTCCGGCTTCTACCCCGGCTATGTCGATTTCAGTCACGGCGTTAAGCTGACTGACCTGCAGATCGGTTCCGGCGTGGAAGGCTACAAGAATACGAACATGACGGACTTCGCTGTCGGCAATAATACGCTGCTTGAGCATTTGAACCTGCAGAATGTTCCGAATCTGAAGAAGTCTATTGACTTGACCGGCTGTACGAACCTGACGCTGTTTAAGGCCGACGGCAGTGGTATTACCGGTGTTGCCTTTGCGAACGGCGGCAAGATCGAGACGGCGGAACTGCCCGCAATCAGCAGCCTGACGGCACGCAACCTGAATCACCTGACTGACCTGAAAATCAGCGACTATGCGAACATTACGGCTTTGGTCGTGGAGAATTGCGCTACCATTGACCTGAAGGACATGCTGGCAAAGTGTACGAATCTGAGCCGTGTGCGCCTGATTGGTCTGGATTGGCAGATGACCGATACGAAATTGCTTGAAAAGCTGTACGCGATGACGGGTACGGATGAGAACGGTTATAATACCGACCATTCTGTGCTGGCTGGCAAGATGCACCTGCCTACGATCCGTCAGAAGGAACTGGAGCGCTACAATGCCCATTGGCCTGATTTGAAGGTGAGCTACAATACGCTGATCGAGCAGTTTGCATGGACCTTTGTGAACAAGGACGGCACCATTCTGGATGTGCAGTACATTGATAAGGGTGGCAAGGCGGTTGACCCCATTACGAGAGCAGAGAATCCGATCCCCACGCCGACTACGGAAAGCACCGTAAGTACAGACTTTACCTTTAAGGGCTGGGATACCGAGTTTACGACTGTTTTCGGCAACCAGACTGTAACGGCGCTGTACACCGAGAGTGTGCGCAAGTACACGGTGCGGTATCTGAACCGTGGTGCGGTATTGAAGTCTGTTACGGCTCCGTATGGTTCGACTGTTTTGTACGAGGGCGATATGCCTGTTTATACCGGCGAGGAAACGGCCTACAAATACTATCTGTTCAGCGGATGGGACAAAGGCGGCTATGTGACCGGTGATAAGGATATCAACGCTGTATATGACAGCTGCGAGTATGTGAGCGGGTATTTCGACGGCAAGGAGTTCGGTTCGCTGCGGCCTGTTGAAATCTATGCGATGACGAAGGTTGGTGTGGAGAGCACCGTTGTTACAAGCAAAGACCCTGTGACCATTACGATGGGTGCGGACTTTAGTTTTGATGATATTACGGAAAAGGTTCTGATTGCACAGCCGACGGAGTTTACTGGCAAGAATCATGTGGACACTGGCGTGAATCTGCTGAGCGAGGATCGGAGCTTTACGCTTGCGGTTGACTTCCGCATGATGGGCACGACTGCGAATAACGGCGTGCTGATGCAGTGCTATGACGGTGACGGCATGAATGGTTTCCGCCTTTGGAAGAATAGCGGCTGTAAGCTGGCTTGGGGTACTGAGTCTACGGACGCTGCTATGCCTGGCACACGCGAAATCATTGTCCTGCGCCACATCAAGGGCGAGAATGGGCTGCATGTCTACACCTCTAATATGGGTGCTGATACCAGTAAGTACACGGAGCTTAGCCGTACACGCACTACAAAGACAAATGCCGAGCTGGTGTTTGGCTGCGCGAAGGCTGCTGACGGTGCGTATGAAAGCTATGGCATCGGCACTGTGTACTGGGCGAAACTCTGGTATGCTGACCTTAGTGTTACCACCTGCAAGGAGCTTGTCAACTGGGTGCATAGTGAGCTGACCTTTAACGCCTGCTCCAACCGTTACTACTTGAGCGATGGCACGGGCAAGCGCAGCTCTTTGAGCCTGCTGGCGGAAAAGACGCTGGGTAAGACGATGTCCATGGACAATGCCAATAACAATACCGGCGGTTGGGCGAAGCCTACGACACTGAACACCTATCTGAATAGCCGCGTCTATAAGGCGCTGCCGATTGGCTGGCGTCAGCTTGTTAAAAAGGTGAAGGTCCCCGGCAACGTTGGCAATGCTAAGACCGATGTTTCTACGGCGGACTGCTACATCTTTATCCCGAGCGCGATTGAGCTGGATGCAAACATGAGTTCCGAGCCGTATGTGTATGAGGGCACGGCGATCGATTTCATCACGACCAATACGAGCCGTAAGCGCACAAACCCGGACGGCGAAGTGGTTTCGTACTGGACGCGAAGCCCGAATAAGGATTACAACGCCTATTACAATGCGGTGAACACATCCGGTGAGGTTTATGGGTATTTTTACCCAACGGACACAAACGACATCCTGTTGATGTTTAGTATTTAAGGGAGGTTCGAGTATGTATTATAAAGTCATGTACAATGACCGTGTGATCGATGTGCTCGACCACTTGACATATGTAAAGTATCAGCCCAAACACAAAATTATGACCCTGTGCCCCGAGGATGAGGCGCAGGGTTTTCTTTCCAGTGATGGTGATAAGGTCTGGCACAGTGAGGAACTGTACAAGTTCCCCGTGGAGGGCTACGACACCGTGCAACTGATACCGATTGATACCTATGAGCATCAAAAGCTGAAAATGCTGAACGGTAAAACTGCCGAGGAAATCATTGATGCTTACACTTTGGAGCTGCTGAAAGGGGGCGTGCTGTAATGGCAGATGTTGTTATGGTGAGCACTTTTGTCCAGAGCCTTGCACGGCTGTACAAGGCGAAGGAAGTTACAGATGCAAAGGTGGACGCGCTTTTGGCGGCAAAGAAAATTACAGCTGAAGAGGCCGAATTTATCACGAAGGAGTGTGAGTAAGGATGTATACGATTTTATTGGGAGACGACAATCAGCTGACTGTCAGTGTAGAGGAACGCATTATGCAGCAGTCGAAGCTGGTAGACAATCTCCATTTTCTGGTAGAGCCTGTTTATAAAGAGCAGGACATGAGCGGATTTACCTGCCTGATGGAATATCTGCCGCCTGTGAGCAAGCGGTATAAATCCGAGATTTTATCGCTGAGTGATGAGCCGTACAAGGGCATGTTGGAATACAGATTGCCGTTTGATACGAACCTGACTGCCGAGGCCGGGGATGTTGCGGTGCAGCTGACTTTTTACAAAGTCGAGATGGAGGCAGACGGCACCGGAATAAAGCACGTGCGCCACACACAGGCGACGAATATCAGGGTATTGCCGATCAGTGCATGGAGCGACATTATCCCGGACGAGGCGTTGACTGCGCTGGATCAGCGTATGATTGCTCTGCAGGCGCTTACCAATCAGTTAGTCGAAGTAAACCAGAATCTAGCAAGCGGCAAGGCCGACGGTCTGCTGTACAACGAAGGCCGTTTGCAGCTGAAGGCCGGGGATAAGGCGATTGGCAATACCGTGCAGATCGTGGACAATGGCTCCGACCCGGAGGATGGGACTATCCGGGTGGTTGAGTTTTAAATTCAGCCATCCAGCTTTTCTATGTAGTACGCAAAGAAAGGAGAGATTGAGATGGCAAATAAATACTCTAAGTTGGGTTACGGTAATGCCAGCGACATTGCGACCGCGATTGAAAGCGGCAAGCTGGATGGACGCGACCTTGTTGTGACCAAGGATACCTCGGAGATCATCTACATCAAGGATGACAAGACACAGCAGGCACTTCGACCCCGTATGCTGCTGTTCAACAGCCCTGGCGAGGCCATTACGGCGCTGAATAAAAACAGCGACACCTATGCAGGCCAGTTCGTCATGATTCGTGACGACAACGGTAAATACCAGCCGTACACTGTTCAGGCCAGCGGCGACAGCAGCTTTGTTGTAGAGCCGACTGTCACGGCCAACGCTGGCTTTGTGTGGCAGGAGTTCTAAGCAAATAGCAAAGAGAGATTTCTACACTATGTAAAGGAGAAAAAATATGGCAAACGTGAATTTTAGTTTTGGTAAGTACGCTGACTACAAGGCTCTGGAAGTCAAGGACGCCGGTACCCTGTATTTTACTTCTGATACGCATCAGCTGTTCAAGGGTCCTGTTGAGTACACCAAGAGCGTTCGTATCGTTGAGAATCTGCCCTCCGCCGAGAATGGTGAGCAGGGCGTTTTTTATGTCAAGACTCCGCAGATGACTGTCTATGCCTTCAATGGCAGTGACTTCATTCAGGTGACCAAGGAGGTCATTACCGCGATTCCTGCCTCCGGCGCAACCGATGACAACATCCCCAGCACCAAGGCTGTTGCTGATTATGTCAGCGGCAAGGTGGCTGAGGTCATTGGTCAGAGGGGCAAGTTCGTTACCGATGTCATCTATGATGCTGGTGTCCTGACAGTTGACAAGGGCGATGCCACTGCTGCTGTCAAGACTACGCTGACTGGTGTTGTCCATGCGCCTACCTATGATGCCGAGACCCGCACCATCAAGATGCCTGTGTTTGGCGGCGATGAGCTGACCATCAATCTGGGCAAGGATATGGTTGTCAAGAGCGGCGCTTACAATACCGAGACGAAGGAGATCGAGCTGACCATCAGCACCGGCGAGGTTGTCAAGATCCCCGCTGCTGCTCTGGTGGATGTTTACACCGGTGGTGCTTCCAAGACTGCCTCTGTTACTGTCTCTGACCAGAATGTCATCTCGGTCGATGTGAAGGTTTCTGCTGCCGAGGACAACAACATCAAGATCAAGGAAGATGGTCTGTATGTTGCCAACCCGGACGCTTACACCAAGGCCCAGACCGATGAGAAGATCAAGGCTGTCAATGATGCGCTGAGCGGCCACTCCGGCGACAAGGTTGCCCACATTACCGCTGAGGAGCGCACCGCCTGGAATGCCAAGGCTACGACCGAGAATGTCGCTACCGCCAAGAATGAGGCTATCTCTGCCGCCGCTACCGATGCCCAGAAGAAAGCTGATGCTGCGCTGGCCTCCGCTAAGGAGCATGCTGCCGGTTTGAACACCGCCATGGATACCCGCGTCAAGGCTGTTGAGGGTCAGCTGACCTGGCGGACCATTGCAGCCCAAGCTTAAGTTTGATTTGGGATAGACCAAAGAATAAGTGATAGGGTCGCCCTGCCGTTATGGTGGGGCGGCTTTATTTTTTGATGACAGGATGATAGGAGATGGAATATGGCGAAGCTATCATTACGGGAGGTCACACAGAGTCAGCTGGACTCCACTCCTATTGTGGATGGACAGATGATCGTCTGTAAGGACACGGGCAATATGTACCGTGACTTTGGCAAGACACGTGTGCAGACTGGACGCGACATCGAGATCGTGGCGGAGCTGCCGCTTGCGCCGATCAATGGGAAAATCTACGCTCTGCGCACTGGCGAGATGTGGGCATATGAAAACGGAACATGGACAAGCATGAACCCGGAGCCGGAAAGAATTACGAATACACAGATCGACGAGATTTTGAAATTATAACAAGGAGGAAACAATTATGGCTTTTCTTGATTTAGATGGTCTTTCGCATTTGGTGCAATGGTTTAAAGGCCAGCTGGGCGGCAAGGTTGATAAGGTTGAAGGCAAGCAGCTTTCTACCAATGATTATACGACTGCCGAGAAGAACAAGCTGGCGGGTTTAAGCAATTACAGTCACCCGACGACCAGTGGTAACAAACATATCCCTGCGGGCGGTGCTGCGGGCAAGATCCTTGGCTGGGCTAGTGACGGTACAGCACAGTGGGTTGATGACAAGAACACGACCTATGGCAACGCTACGACAAGCTCTTCCGGTTTGATGAGTTCCAGCGATAAGAGCAAGCTAAACGACATTGCAAGTGGGGCAAATAAGACTGTTGTGGATAACGCTCTCTCGCAGGGCAGTGCAAACCCAGTAGCGAATTCTGCCATTACAAAACGGCTGCAATACCTGTACTCGTTTAAAATCTCGCGTGACAAATGGAACGAGTCTAGCGACAAATCAAGCTGGAATGTGATTGTATCGTGGACGAATTCGTCCGGGACGGCTCTTACTGGCAGCACGACTGGCACGCCCAACCTTACGACGGACATGAGCCTTGGACCGGCCATGATGGAGCGGACAAGCTCGTTGAAAGACAATATCATTCTGTCTGGTGAATTGTCTATGATCAATCAGGGGCAGATTTATGTGTGCGATACAAACAAGCTGTCCTTTACCGTTAAGCGGCGTCCGGTTTGTGACTTGATGCTGTACTTCTATGCGCGGCAGTGGACTACCTGAGTGAGGTGATGGAATGAAAATCTACGATGAAGCATTGAAAAATGAGCTGACCAATCCAGACCTTACAAAAGGCAAGCTGGTAGATGCACAGAAATTTGTGGCGCATCATGAGGCCACGGAGGGAGTCTGGCACTATGAGGTCATGCAGAGTACGATTACAGAGGCGTGCCCGGAAGGGCTACGCCTTGCTGTGACGGATGAGCCTGCACACGATGCCTGGGACGAGTACGAACCCGTGCAGAAGTATGTGCTGTACACCAAGGAAGAATTGGCGGAGATTGCCAAGAAGCAAGAAGAGGCAAACAAGCCTACAACGGAACAGCGCCTTGATTCTATAGAAAAACGCGCAGATGCGCTGGAATCCGCAAACGATGATATTATTTTGATGATGGCCGATCTGATCGGCGGAGAGGGGTAACCTATGAAAACTTTGAATGCTTTGAAACTGCGTATTATGACCCGCGCTTTTAGGATTCGTCTTGCAGCTGGCGAGAATTTTGAGAGCATTGCGGCTGATTATCCGGCACTGACTGTGGATGACCTGGAGGCGATCAAGTCGGCGCTTGGCATCGAGGTGAAGTGATATGGCGCTGAATTTGATGGGCGGGGCGTGCATCAATGAGGATGTGCTGGCGTATGGCTACAGCTTTTCCAGTAGGTTAGGATATTCGATATATAATATTGGCAGATTTTCTACTGTTATTTTGGCAAAATACACGGACGGTTCTTATCTGGCGCATGTTGACGTTGCCGGAAATCAAATTGGACCGGTTAACCGTAATGGACAATTTCAGTGGTTGAATCTTGAACCGATGGTTGCGAAGGCTAAATCGCTTACTGAAACAAGCAATTATAAAATATTAGCCGATTGTGTGCCATTTTATCATCAGAGTATTATGGGAGACCCTGGATATTTTCCAGCGGTTCATTTTGAAAACAAAGATGGATATTGTCAGGCTGGACGTATCTATGATCAAAATGGCACATTTGGTGGATGGCCGATGGATTCCTTGCAAACAGGTTCTTACGAATTCGGCTTTTTTGTCAAACTTTGGTAATAACGATATGACACGGCAGGGATCCGAGAGGTCTCTGCCGGTTTTTATTTTAAATAAGGGAGGAATTTTATGAGGTTGAAGAATGGAGAGGTATGTCTTGGCTGGCCTTTGAGCCAGCATATTTTGACGCAGGGATGGTACTACAACGATGGCAGCTTACATCAGGCTATTGATATGAGAGCTATTGTGGGGACACCGGTTATGGCGGCGGAAGAGGGTACTGTGGAAATTGTGTACCACTGGAACGGCAAACGCACGCAGGGTGATACGAACAGTTACGGCAACATGGTTAAAATCCGCCACGCGAATTGGAACGGTGGCACACTGCACACGCTGTATGCGCATTTGAATTCTATCAATGTGAAGCAGGGGCAGGTTGTGAAAACGGGCGAGGTGATTGGCTACAGCGGCAATACCGGCAATAGCTTCGGTGCTCACCTGCATTTCGAGGTACGTTGGAAGAACAAGCGCACGAACCCGCTAGTATGGTTGGATAATAATTTCACTACTGCCACGGATAAGGTGTTCACTTTCCGCACTGGCGAACACAGTGTTGATTGTAGTGTAGGAGAGAACGACAAACCGGCTAGTAGTAATGTTCAGCCTGCGGATAAAGCGAAAACCGAGCTGTGGGGCATTGACGTATCGAAGTATCAGGGCAATATTAACTGGCGCAAAGTAGCGGCTGCCGGTGTAAAGTTTGCCATGCTACGGGCTGTGTCCACTAATAAAAACGGTATCTATATTGACCCTACATTTGAACAGAATTATAAGGGCGCACGCGAGAATGGTATTCCCGTGGGCGTCTATTTCTTTACCTATGCACAGGACGAAGCCACGCAGAACAAGGAGTTTGAGATGCTGTTCAAGGCTCTGGACGGCAAGACGCTCCAGTATCCCGTGGCACTGGACATTGAGGACAAAAATACTGCTTCTATCGGCAAGGACAAGCTTACTGCACTGGTGAAGCGCGGTCTGGATATTATCGATCAGCGTGGGTATAAGCCGATGCTATACACTTACACGAATTACAAGGCGGCTTATCTTGACATGACAAAATTGGCAGCTTATGACCTGTGGCTGGCCGATTACCGTGTCGGGGTCAACCAAAAGGGCAAATGCCAGATGTGGCAGTACAGCAGTAAGGGTGCTGTCGCTGGCATCAACGGAAATTGCGATATGAACTGGTGCTATAAGGCTTATGCTAGTGAAGCTGCTGGAGTCTCTACGCCAAAGCCCGCGCAGAAGGCAATCGTGTTCAAGGCTGGACGCTGGAACGTGCGCAAAGGTCCCGGCACAGAATATGCAAGCGTCGGCGTAATTACAAGCCCGGATGCCAAGACCGGCAAGGTTGTTACGATTGGTTACAGTGATGTTGTAAATGGCTGGTACAAGACGCTCTATGGCTATGTAGGCCCTGCAGCAGTCGCCAGCCATACTTGATAGGCGGTGATTGGTATGGGAGAGAATTTTAACGCCATGCGTTTTTCAAAAAAGGTCATTGTGTTTACGATGGGTGCGACGATTGTGTACGCGGTTGTGTATATGGTACTGTGCTTCAGTATTGGTCAGCTGCCGGACTACAGTTTTAACGCGGGACTGTTTGCGGCGCTGAGCGCTGAAAACTTGTGCAACGCCTGGATCAAGGTACAGGAGCATAAGTCTGGCGCTGGAAATACCAAACTGGAGGAGCCGCAGTTGGGAGACGATACCGATGGCGTCATGCATCCGAATGATATGGAGGAGTAAAGTATGGAACAGGGAATTTTCTATATTGTCATAGGACTTGCCAGCGTTTGCTTTTTTCTGCTTGGCAAGTACGTTTTTCCTAGAGCTGCTGACGTTATCAATAGTGCGCTTAATATGCTGGAGTCTTATCCTTTGCTAATGAAATGGGGAGAGGCTGCGTGCCGCTATATCAAGCAGTACATGGATGACATGACTGGTGAGGAAAAGAACAAAAAGGCCGCTGAGTTTATTATGGAGCTTGCTAAACAGGCTGGACTTAAAATTACAGAGGAGCAGGCACGCAGTATTGCCCAGGCGGCTTATGATGCGATGAAACGAGGCGAAGCCGATTCTGCTCACGAGGGGCAGGTGAGCAGTGATGCCGAATCCTGAATTTGCTTTTACGCTGGCCGACGCTGTCACATGGATTCTGAGCGTGTGCGGTGCGATTGCCGGTATCGGCGCTGCCATCGCTGTGCTAGTGAAGTTCAATACTTTTCTGAAGAAGCCGAACCATGAGCAGGATGTGAAGATCGAGGCCATGGAAGAGAAAATCACAAAGATGTCTGGTGAAGTCGATGCCGTTAAAGATTTGCTTGCAAGCAAGGATAGTCAGTACATGGACCTGTTCAAGCGAGACAAGGCACGGCTTGATGCGCAAGAAAACAGTATGAACATGCTGTTGCGGGCAAACTTTGCTTTGCTGGGCCATGCGCTGAACGGCAACAATGTCGAGCAGATGCAAAGCGCGTTCAATGATATTCAAGAGTATCTGTTCAATAGATGATAGAGGTTGCAGAGTCTACCAAAACTGCAAGGCTGTGAAGCAGTGGGTTGGGTCGGTATTAGTCGATTGCAGAGCCAGACCGTGGGTTGTGCGGGTACAATAAGCCGAATAAGCGGCGGAAATGCTGCTGAAAGAAAACGCAAAAAATAATAGGGATGACCTTGATGAGAGGCTATCCCTATTTTTTAACAGATTATTTAATATGCAAACAATCCCTTTTCAGCAAGTATTCCATAGCTGCAAGATCCATGTGAATTGTCATATATACGAAGAAATTGCACTTGACAGCTGGCACACTGAAAATAGATCTTAGACGGTCTGAGATTTCGTCGAACCTGTCTTTGCTGCTTTCAATGATAATCTTTTTAATTTCGTTGTATTCCTCATCATCATCGAATTCAGCATCATAGTATTCTTCGTCGTTCTCGTCGTATTCGGGGTCCTCGTCCTCGATGTCCAATTCTGACAGATCGTCGTCATAGTCGTCGTCATCATCCTCATCGTCTACGTTTGTAGGAACAAGGTCAGATAGAGACGCTTGAAAATCAACGGTTTTTGCCTGTTCATGCGCATTTGTAAGAACGGCAAGAAATTTTTCAAAGTAGTCCTTGTCGATTTCCTCATCTGGCGCACAATCCGGTGTCTTGACTGCAAAGCCGACATTTTTATCGTTTTGCTCCCAGCAAAAATGGTATGCGCCGTCTTTGACTATGAAGGACTTTGTAAGCCCCATATCACCAAGGCATTTTGTCATTTGCTTATACTCTTCATCGTCTTCGCCAATCGATAATATTTTGGCTAGTCTTTCCTCAAATTCAGAGCGGGTCATCTGTGTCCTTCTTTCTTGTTGTACTCCTGTATGACTGGAATCATCTTATTCTAATAATACAGCAAAACAACAAGTTTGTCCATAAATAAAAAAGACGAGTGTGTTCCTGCGGCGTAGAACATTCTCGTCTAAGTGTTTTTATTTGTCATACTAAGTCTCGTTTTTGCAAGTGGTGTAAATGTGGTGTAAATAAGAGGGTTTTGGCAGCATCATGTTGTGTTTTTTAGCGGTGTCATGTTGTTTATTTTCGATATATTGATTTTACAATGAAAAGCCGTTATAATCAAGTGCTAGTCATCATACTTTTGGTACATATCTTCATATATGTCTTTATATGTCGATATATCGTTTATAATGAGGCGCTGATTACGGGAGAATTTTTGGCGGGACTTCACGTAAATCTTTATATTTTCATGTATTTTCATCAAAATTGGTGTAAATTTTGGTGTAAATGAAGTCCGGTTTATTACCCTGTAAACGACTGCTCTGCAGAGGTGGTTTTCATGTCGGAAATCTTGTAAAAATCACTGAATACGGATTGCTGTGTTACGTGCGTATAAACGCCCAGTGTCATTTCTACGGAGGAATGGCCCATGAGATACTGTACAGTTTTTATACCCATACCGTTGTTTATTGCGTTCGTGCAGAATGTGTGACGCAGAATGTGCGGCGTGATATGCGGCATCTTTGGACCGTCAGGGAATTTCTTCGTGTAGCTTTTTTCAATGCTCTGGAATGTTTGAAGCACGAAATTTTCGCACCGCAAACCGTGTCCATCGATTTTTGACAGGAATATGAAGTTGGTGTAACCGTCAACCTCTGGCTCTATTTCTGGACGTGGTCTTTGTGCTATGACATTTTGGAAGCACTGATACACTTCTTCTGACATTGGAACATAACGACGCCCACTGTTCGATTTTGGCGGGCATATCTTCCAGACATTGTGACGGTTTACAGTCAAATAGCATAACTGATGGTTCACAAAAATCCGCCTATGCTCAAAATCAACGTTGTCAAAAGTAAGACCATACAGCTCGCTGATACGAAGCCCGGTCCCGAGCAAAATTCTGAACTCGTCCTCATATTTCCTATAGCATTTACTGCCGTGGATATAGTTGAAGAACAAATCAACTTCCTCTTGGGTAAGTGCCGATCTCGGGGTCGAATCATTCTTAATGACTTCCTTCAATGCAAAATCAAACGGGTTTTTCAGTACGATTTCATCATCGCAGGCCATCTTGAATGCGTTGCTCAGTATCGTCTTATAATACGACACCGTGGAATATTTGCGTCCCTTATACAATTCTATCATGAACTGTTTTGCGCTGCTGATTTTGACGAGCTTGACTGGCGTATATACGAAATCATACCGTTTCAAACTGGTTAGGGTATTATGATAGTTGCTTTTTGTAGAGAATGCGAGGCCCTGTTTTACAGTAAGAGATTTCTCGACAAGGTCAATGACACGTATGTTGCCGTTTGTATAATCTAAATGTTCTCTTAGTGCTTTTTCTAACTCCTCCTCTTTGTCCCTCAGTGTCTTTAAATCTGCAGAGTACACGGTTTGACGTTTGCCCCTCATATCGGTATACCGATACATATAGGTTCCGTCTTTGCGTTGTGATTCGCCGTTCTTTAAAACTCTGCCTTTGTTGTCTTTCCTGCGTTGTACGGACATTATGTGCCCTCCTTTAAATAAAAGTTAAAAGAGAGCCTTAGTATGACACCCTTATTATATCACACCAAGGCCCTCTTTGTCTTATGATTTTATGAAAGTCAATTTATCAGATACTGAAACTTTGTTCAATATATTGGTCAAAACGCTTGCGCTTGATAAGACGTTTGCTGCCAACCCAAAGAACGAAGGGGCAACTACCGTCTTTTGTCATTTCGTAGAGTCTGTTGACGCCGATACCGGAGTAGGCGGCTGCCTCTTCCAGAGTCAGGTTTTGCTTTTCCCAAATGGGGACTTCCTTCATAGGCTCTCACTCCTTAAAAGCATATTCCAGCTCATAGTAGTTGCGGCAGACATTGATCCGCTTACTATCATGGTAACGATAGCCTACAACCAGTGTGTCGCCTGTGGCGATGAATACTGGGCTGAAATCTTTTGGATCATCGCGTTCCTGTTTTTTCAGCATCTTTTTGACATCCTGGACATGCTGGTCGATTTCTTTATCGGTCAGGTGTGTACCACGTCCAAAGTAGTGGAAGTCATTCGGAAATTTCTTCATCATCTGCCTCCATATACTTTTTGAAGAATTCGGACAGCGTCATGCCGTTAAGCTTGGCAAGGCCGGTGCAGACAGCATCGACATTTTTAGGGGTGGAGGCACCGATCTCGTTGACGCAATACTCCAGAGGGTTGAGGTAGTCATAACCATATTCGTCTGCTACCTGCTGTCCATCCTCATCTTCGTAGATCTCTACATGATCAGCACTTGTATCAGCCCATGCCTTGACAGGTTTACCGTGGAAAGTAAAATTATGTACCTCATAGTCTGGGTCGTCTGCGATATTCGTGCCCTCAGCATAGCGCCACCAGAGGCCGAAGAATTTATCGTCACATGCCTCGTCCACGATGTCATCGTTAAGAATGTTGAATTCCGATTCAATGAATTCCCATACAGCAAACGGATCTGACCAATAGCTATCATTAGACGGAGTATAAATATAAGTACAGTGAGCATTTCTAAGGCCAAGCGCCTCGACAACGGTTGTGAATCCCCAGCTTGTCATAATTTCATACATTTGTGCTTTATCTCCTCATTCATAAGATTGATCACATTTTGGTTGTCGTCGAGGTTCATAGTGGCGGCAGCAACAGCAGAACCAAAATAGTCACTTACAATATCAGAAAGCCATCCATCAAGATCGTCAACGAGGACTTTATCTGTCGGGAGGAGCTTGCCTCTTGTATCCTGTTTACTGCGGAAAACGATGGGTTCCGGGATAGTGATGCCAAGCTGGTCAGCCATCGTCTGGATATATTTTTTATTGCATCTGCTTCTGGTCATGATCGGATAGCTGCTCAGATGGCTAAGTTGAACCAATGTATATGTTTTGCCGGAACCTCTGACGCCTTGGATAATTTTCATGTTGCGCTGACCCTCCAGACTTCGCTTTTATCCCACTCGATCAGCTGGTCGATGGTCTTGGGGGTATAATCGTGCAGCATGCAGCCGACATTGATGATATTGCCGCGGTTATTGGCAATGCTGTAGATGTTGTCGCGGAGTTCGCCCTTCCACTCATTGAGCCAGGCGTTTTCGCGGGTGTTATGTACGTGACCGCAAAGCATCCAGCAATGCGGGGAGTAGCTATGGTTGTAAAACATAATGGGGTAGTGGCACAGAATGAGATTATTTCCATTGTCATTGATTTCAGCATAACCGCTGATGCTCGAAAAGTAGTGCATCATATCTGACGTGATCTTATCGTGGTTGCCCTTAATAAGGTGGATGCGGCCTTTAAGCATCTGGAGGATCATGGGAGCGTCGTCCGTATTCCAGAACATATCACCAAGGACATAGACATCATCGCGGTCAGTTATAACGTCGTTCCAGCGATTGACAAGATCATTGTTCATCTGCTCGATGGTCTGATAGGGGCGCTTATCGAACTGGATAATGTTCTGATGGGAAAAGTGCAGGTCTGCGATATAATAATTCACTTGGATTCCTCCTTTTTATCTGTGAAGAAAGTTTTGTAATCAAACCAGCGGTCGTTGATAATATTGCCGATGATTTTAATAGTGCTGCCCCAGCCCTTGATAGCGACGCGAACATATTTGCCCTGCATATCCTCCAGGCGCGACACACCGACTACATCCATGATACGCATGATGGCCTCCATACCAGCAGCGGAGCCTTCATAGGTGTCTTTCTCGTAGCTGTCGGGGTAAATGTTGCCAAGGCTGTATCCACCGTACACGCAGCCCCAGGGGTCACCTTTAAGTTCAATGCCAAGACAAAGGCAGCAATAATCTGCTGACGACAGAGAGACATTTTTGATAAGTGCATTCTCAAGCGTATAGCCTTCATTGACGAGTTCTTTTGCCGTATATTTTTTCATAAATATCTCCTTAGTTATTGTTCCAGTTTTGCCAGAAGAAAACGCCGCCAATCAGGCAAGTCCAGGCATAAGCGAGGGGCAGCATCTGTATAGTAAACGACGCGGTGTTGAAAAGGTTGTTTAGGGTATTACAGATGTAGGCCCCGAAAATCGGCACAAAAATAAACTTGGCGAGGAAAAAATTCACCCAGAAAATAGCAAAATACGATACAGCATAGATGGCAATGCCAAGCAGGAATCCTTTGATTTTATCTTTCATGATTACATCTCCTGTGCGAGAGCAGCGATACGGGAACGGTAGATATTTTGCAGCTTGACCTCACCGTAGAAGTCGCTGCCGCGGAATACCTCACTGAGGCGGCGCATACCATTGTTGGAGCCGGAGTAAGCAGCCATATCGACCTGTGCCTCATAATCGCCGTCAATGATGGCAACACAGTCCTCGCCAATACGCTGCAGGGCCAGGCGCATCATCTCGATATCAAGGTTCTGAGCCTCTGTGATATAGACGGCGCAGTTCATGCCGGTAGTATCAAAGCCACGGATATCGGAGAAGGGGAGAAGCTGGATCTTATTTTCATTGAGCATACGCTCCAGCATCATCTTGTCGCCGAGCTTTGCGCCGAGCATATTGCCTATCTGGCTGTCGAGCAGTTTTTCATCGCGGGTGCCGGGGTAGAAACCGAGCTTGGCTGCGCCGGTAGTGGCGCATGGGTTGGTGAATACAATGATTTTGTCGATCTTGTGAGACTCCAGCAGCTTGAACATATAGGCCAGTGCCAGATAACTTTTGCCTGTCCCGGCGGGGCCATGAAGCATGGTAATCTTATTGCAGGAAAGACTATCAAGGGCCAGTTTTTGGTAAACATCACCATTCTTGGCCTTGACGGTATCGAACATGAGTGTCTTGAAAGATTTATACTCGACCGGGACATGCTTATCGCCATCCCAGCGGAACATATCGGTTACATTGTCATCTTTATCACGCAGGATCAGATACTGGTTTGTCAGCAGGCAGAAGATGTCCGAGGTTGGGTCATTATACAGTTCTACATGTTCTTGCTCAGTAGGCACGACCTCTTTGTAGCCGGTATATGTATCTGTTGGCAGGATATCGGAAGTGCTGCACACATCCAGGTGAAAAATATCGTGGGCGATGAGTTTGCAGCAGATATCATCCGTGCAGAATGTGATGGCCGTTGTGCCATTAAGCGTATCGGCCACATGTTTTGCTGCGGCACAAATCTTAGAGTCTGTAGTATCCGGTGCGATTGGCTCACTGACTGTAATGGCAGGATCAACAGGCCATGCTGGTCCTACACTGACTTCATCGCGTTCATACTCGACCGAGTAGATGCCAGACTCACGGTATTCGTCCAGCAGTTTTGTCATACGGCGGGCACGATAGCGAACACTTTCATCTTTGGTGCGACTGGTTTTGATTGATTCCAGCTCGCTGAGGGTATATACTGAGATAAAAAAATTTTCATCGAAAGCAGCCTCGCCCATATTGAGCAAGGCGCAGGTATCATAGAAGTACAGAATAGATCACCTCATTTGAATTTCATATTGCAGTTTATTTAACGGTGTGATATAGTTAAATCAAAATGATTGAAGGAGGAACACACCATGCCGAGAACCAAGGGAAGCAAGAACAAACCTAAAACTGTCGCTGTTGATTATGCAGCACAAATTGCCGAAGAACAGGCCGCTAAGGACGCGGCGATTGCTGAATTGGCCAATACCGAAACTGCCGTAGATGATCTGATGACACAGTTGGCTGATTTAAAAGAGGCAGTAAAAGCAAAAAAGGCAAATATCAAAATCATTGATAAGGCTATTGCAAAGCTGGAGGCCAAGAAAGCTAAAGCAGATGCAGCCGCCGAGGCCGAAGCTAAGAAAGCCGAAGCCCAGGAAATGGTGAGCAAGCTTCTGGCTGAGGGCATGAGCGTTGATGAGATCCTTGAAAAATTGAAGTAACTTATTGGCCGTGCAGGGTGGCTTGCGCGGCTTTTTTATTCGTCGATGCAAAGGTAAATGGTGTTGTCGCCAACATATTGAGAACTCACTGCGGCAATGTTGTAGTCGCCGTTGGCGGTCTCGATAACGACACGAGTGTCAAGTTCGCCATTGTCGAGAAGCTCATGGATTAGTTCGCGTACTGTCATGGTTTGGTTGTTCTCCTTTTGACTTTTCCGTCTACGATGGATCGCAGCGAATAATCACCGGCGTCAAGCAGGCAGCCAAAGCTGTCCGATGACAGGATGAGGCCAATGTCAGGTTTATTACTATCGCATACTGTTACATGGCGGCCATCCATATCGAAATCAAGATTTACATAGTCAAATCCTTCGTTCAGCTTATACTTGGCAAAGCGGCGTTCCATATCAGACGGGGCCTCTGCCTCCAAGTGCCAGCTGCTGGGGATGTTATCACTTATAAGACATCCACCGTCAATCATAGAAAAGCAGCAGGAGCTGCACCCTAATTTCAGATTGCAATATTCCTTCAGCTTTATGGCTGCTTCTCTGGCTTCGCGTGTTAGCCTTGCGTTGCGTACTTCTTTGCTTGAAATCATATAAATATTTACCCCATACCCACCCGCGCTGATGCGCTGCCATTATGTAGTTATTCTGCGAGATCAGACTCTTGCTTTGGCTCTGTGGGCGTCAGGATAAAAATGCTGTTCAGCGTTGTGATGCGAAGCTCTGCATCGCAGTTGTCAGATTCTTCTGTGATATCAACACCATGCACCATACTGGTCTGCAGGTAGCCGTTTTTGCGGTTGCCTTTATTGTCATACAGGTAAAACAGAGCGGCACTTTTGCCGATGCCTGGAACGATGATCTGCCAGAAGGTTGAACCGATGCGCTTAGGGTAGCGGCCGTCCGTGCGCTGCTTATTGGTGTTTACATCCAGGATGTCCTTGAGATACCAGAACCGGCTGACGTTCTGGATGGTGGTCGTGAAATCGTTGTTCATGTTATTTCTCCATTGCGGTGTTAAAAAGTATGGTCTTACAGCCTGCACCGTATCGTTCCTGTAGGAAGGTCATGAAATCATCCATGGACAGGTTCTTTTTAAAGAAATCATAATTGTAATGCTGCGGCGAACATTCGTGATACATAGTCTCGAAAGAAGTGGGATTTACGAAATCTCTTTCTGTTATAGTACCGTCAAAACGAACGCCATAGTAATACATGCACAGGCGGTGTGTGAACGCAGTCTCGCCACAGTACAGACCGGGACACTTGTGAGCCTTGACGGCATCTAACAGGCTGTCAAACGAGCTATACCAATCGACGGTTTCGTGCATTTCTTCCTCTGTGAACAGGAATCGGCTGGCAATATCATCGGATTCCTTGCCCTCATGGAGGCGGTAAGTGACGCGATACAGTTTGTGCATTATTTACCCTCTTTCATGATTACCCACATATCTTTCCAAGGCGGGTTTCCGCCGGAGACTATGGCGTATTGTGGCGTTATCGTGTACCTTGGGCGAAAATCCAAAGACATACGAGATAAGCTATTTGTGTAGGAATCGTTGGCGTGTTGGCACATGGTATGATATGCCTTTTCGTAACTATCCTCAAAGTATTCACAGGTGACAATGGGCTTGTCTTCGTAACCGCTGCTTTGCAGTTCTACAACCTTATAGGGCCATAATTCATCGTTTTTACTTTTGGCCGGAGGAACCAAAGCCGCCAACGCCGCGATCAGTTTCATCAAGTTCTTCCACCTCCATAGGCGTACACAGAGAAATGGGCTGAATGACAAGCTGGGCGATTCGCTCACCAACATCAATGACCTGATTCTTGTCGCTATAGTTATGAAGAGCCACCTTGACCTCGCCGCGATAGTCAGAGTCCACAATACCTACGCAGTTGGCGGGAGCGAGACCATGCTTAGATGCAAGACCACTACGCGCATAAATGCAACCCATATAACCAGTAGGGACTGCAATCGCAATACCGGTGGGAATCATCTTCGTTTTATGAGGCATGATTACAATTTTAGATTTGAAAAAATTATCCCATTTAGAGTCTGTTAATTCAGAATCTATTAAACTGCCAGCAACGTCGATTGCTGTCTTTTGCTTTTCACTAAGAAGTGTGCCGCCAAAAATGCCAGTTCCTCCGAAAAGGTCAAAGAATTTCGCATATGTAATATTCCGGTCAACAATGGATTTGCATGCTTCCTTTTCCTCATCGGTGTATTCGACAGGAAGTGCGTACAGATCCATACCGGCGTCAGTGTCGTGAGCGCGGGTAGGGATATGAGCATCAGGGTGGAGCTTTTTGATTTTCAAGGTTTCCATTTTTATTCTCCTTTAAGAGTGGCCTTGGTGGCACCGGATGCCGTGCAGGTGATGGATTTATCAAGATATTCTTTATAGACCGCAACTGGTTCTCTGACACCAGACTGCCAGGTAATGGAATTGTTAGGGTTATAGATACCATTATATTTGTCGGTATCTTCCTCAATAGTGGTTTTCTTGATGAGCTTTCCAGCATTGTCATATTCTTCGATGATAGTTTTCTTCATTAGTAACCGCCTTTCATACTATCTACTAGCTCCTTGTAACTAATACCGCTGGTGAGTCCTGGCGATTCGTCACTGTCCGTGCCGCGAAAAGCTGCACCCGAAACACTGGGATACATGAACTCGATCATGGCAAAGTTGGCAACATCGATCAGCCACTCAGTATTTCCGGTTTCGAGATATTTTTTGAGACGCGGTTCAATCTCCTTGACGGCCTGAGCCAGTTCAGGGTATGTATTTTTCATCCAGCTGTATTTGTAGTGGGAAACAAGAATACGGTTCTGCATCTTCTTGATGAAATCTGCATTCCAGTCACGAACGAGAATATCGTTTTGTGTGTCCATTTAGTCACTCCTTATAATACAGTCCGCAGTGGCAGAGACCGGAATCTTGTTCGCGGAACTCTTTGCACATACATTTAGTTTCAGGCGTCTTGGTGAGACGACAGGGGCAGTAGCCCTCATTTGCTTTGACGGATGCGCGGAACTCCTGCACCTCGTCATCTGTCCATGCCGGGTTGGTTTTGATTTTCATTTGTACTCCTTTTGAAACAGGATCGTCTTGTCTATGTAAGAGCCATCTTGTTGCTTTGCGTAGAAGCGCTGATTGGTTGTTTTTGAATCAAGCCCGCCAAATTCTTTGATGTATGGGCCAATTTTTATATAATCAAGGAGCTTAATATTGTTTCTTATTCCATTGCGGTCCACAAGATTCTTAAAGGCATCTTCTGTAAGACCTGTATACAAACAAGTCTTTAATCCGTATTTATAATGAATAAGCCATACATAATTTAGGATCTGTGTAATGTCTTGGTCTCCACCCATGAAGCAAACACAAGTAATAGTGCTGCCATACTTGCGTATGTATTTTTGTACGTTCCATTGTAACGGTTCACCGCTATACTCCCATAAGAATTTGGAGTGGCAGTCAGGGCAGTGATGTGGGCAGCCTGTAATATCAAACACAAGGCTTATCTCCCCGGGGACTTCTTGGAATGTCACATCATAGTGACTATACAGAAGCGGCTTGCAATCAGTCTGCATAATAGCGCTTCGCTGCCTCCTTCTGACGGGCCTCGGAGAAGCTGGACACGCGCTTGAGATAACCAATGACACGGGTTGCATAGTCCAGATTTTCACTGCCGCACTTAGGGCATTTATGCAGGTGGTGCTTAGAAATGTGTCCGCAGTCATTGCAGATGGTATTCGGCACATTCACCGTCCAATAGGGACACCCAGTCTTGATAGCCACATTCATCAGTTTGCGGTACTGCTCCTTATCCAGATGTTCCTCCAGATTCAGATGCAGGGCACTGCCGCCGTCCAGATACTGCGTCATTTTGGAGCCGTGGAGCATGAATTTATCAAGCGGCTTGGTAAGATCCTCGACAACATAGAAGTAGCTGTTGTAGCAGTCACGCGGAACTGCGAAGCCATCCTGCTTATCCCACTTTGCGTTCTTGACACCAAGGTTTTCAGCGGGGACATACTCGGTGTTGAACATAATGCCATCAGAGCGATCTGCCTTGTTCTCGTCATAGATGACCTTGAGCACTTTGTTGGTAAAATCAACATAGTTTTGGTCGTCCGGGGAGATGGTATAGCCAAGGAACTCACAGCCCTCAACAAAGCCGTTAATGCCAATGGTCAGGAACTGCTTATCCAAAGAGATATATCCGGCATCGTAGATAGGGAGCAGCTTTGCATTGAACTCGTCCTTCAAAATTGCGTTCCATGCCTTGAGGTAAACATGGATATCTTTGACTTGTTCACGAACGGCGTCGCAAATATCACGGTTATCGTCAACAGCAGTCTGGATCAGGCGATTCATATTGATGGTGATAACACCCTTAGAGCCAGTAGCCACGCCGCCAGCACCAAGTGTATAACTGAAGGTATTGTCGCTCATTTCATTGCGCAGACGGCAGCAGGATGCCAGAGAGTCCACACTATTGGAACGATAGATAAAGAAGCTGTGGCCCTTAGAAAGCATTTCGGCAGCGTTGTCAGCCCATTCCTTATCGACATAATCAGTGCCATCATCCAGCAGGTTCAGAGTCTCGACAGGGAAGGTGAGGATCTTCTTCAGACGCTCCTGATTCAGCCATTCCATAAAGCGCTTTTGCAGCCAGGACACAGACTCCCACTGCATTTCTGTGCCATCTGGGAATACGAAATCAGAGAACATACCATCAAAATACGGCTTGTCGAAGTATGCGCAGTTCCAGAAGATGGACTGGAAATTACGAGCAGCGGCAGGCTGATTCAAAGAATAGACGACCTGCTCAAACTGGTCAGTAATAACCTTGTCGATACTGCGATGACGATTGGAAAGATCAACTACCTTATCTGCGTGCAGGTAATAATCGTCGCCATAGTCCTTGCGGATGAAGTAATCAAGATAAGGGATGAACTCAGGGGTGGCGACTGCACCGGCAAACTGAGATGCAATGGCAAAGCACAGGTTGATAAATTCACCGCAGAAGGAATCAAGGTTGTGAGGAGCAGATGAGCCGCCGCCGATGCTTTCCAGACCGTTGAACAGGAACGGATACATGGTAATCGAGACGCAGTTATGTACCCACAGACCATTACAGACGAAACTGTGCGATTCGGTGGTAATATCGTAGATATACTCGTTTTGATCAAGGAACGGCTCGTTGTCAACTATGCCTACATTGGTAATATTAAGCCACTCGTTCATGCGGCTTTTTTGCTTTGTCTTGCACGGTTTAGAGCGCTTCGACTTTAACGCCATAGAAAACACTGGTTTATCTGCTTCACACGTCTCTCTAAACGTAACACCAAACAAAGCGTATTTTTGCTGCACCAGTTGGTTGCATCCAAATTTGGTTTGCTGACCAGAAATGGCGGTAGGAATACCTAAAGCATTTACAACGGCAGAAATCTGCAAAACGGCCGCACGAGAAGAAAGACGAATATTATAACCGCCATCCGATACGATTGTTCCATCACTGTCAATAAGTCCAGCAATTACGCCCTTTGCAAAATCAGCACTGTATTCAAAAATCTTCTCCGGCAGTTCTTTGTTTTGCGCGTAAATGCCGATGCCAAAATGTTCACGAAGCAATCCAAAAAGTACAGGGTTTGAGATAGAAAGAACATATTTTTGCTCTTTCATACGATAATTTAAAATAGAAGAAGCACCAAAACGGTTATATGCGATTTCTGCAATTTTCTGAAGCGCTTCCTTGTCTTTCTGACAGAAGGAAATTTTATAGCCATTGCTTTCAAACCATCCATCGCCAATAAAGAAACCAACCAAATAACCAGCATCCTCATTAAGGATTAGCTCTTTAGGCACCGCATACGCAATCGAGAACTGATTTCCGCGAATGCAGTTGAAATTAGAATATTCTTGCACCTCAAGGCCACAGAGTCCAGCAATCTCCTTAGATTCGATGCTTGCTTTGTTCCCGAAATTAACATGACTTTCACATCTGAACTGTTTTTCTCCAAGAGACTCCGCAGCTTCTACAGTATCGTTGATATTGTCGTTTACAATCATGGGGTGATTATCTGTGACAATGATATCTGTATTAAAAGCTGTTTTAACGCGAACAAGGTCACGATGTCTCATTTTGCGAACAAGGCGCTCTACTTTAGTCCAACCGTTTTTATCTTCGACAAGCATATCTTTTGGGTACTTAATATAAACAATACGGTCTTCGTCAGCAAGAACCTCTTCTTCGTTGCAAATCTCATACAAACGATACATAGGGACGCAGTAAGTAGTTCCATTGTACCGGACATTTACTACCTCACGAGCACCATATGTATACGGCAGGCACGGGTTCGTTTCGTCATGGCGGTAAATAAAATGGTGGTCAAGCTGGTAAATGTATTTGTCAGCATACTCCTGACCGTACATCTCTTTGATTTTTTGCCACATGCGCAGACGGTTGATGCCAATGCCATCTTTTTTATAAAGCTCACCAGTCAAGGTGGTGACATTCTTGCATTCAACGTTCGCGTTCGCATCAACCTTACTGCCAGTGGCTGCGTTGCTAGATGCGGCATACTCCTTGATAAAGTCAAGATACGGCTGATATTTTTCATACTGTTCGATAGCCATTACATACCTCCTACGATTTTGATTGCTTCTTTAAATCCATAACGCTTTTTGCCCACCTGCAGAACAGGCATCATATCCATGCCCATCTCGAACATTTTCTGTACATCGGTAAACTCCGTATAGTGGATGCCCTTTTCCTGCAGTTTATTTGCCAGAATCAGACATCGCGGGCAATGCGTGGTATAGAGAATTACATTTTCCATAAACCCTCCTTACTTCGTCCCAGCAGATACGGTATCGGTTACCATTGCGTCGGATACATCAATGACCTGGTTCTGCTTTTCCAGAAGTTCAATTTCACGGTTCAAATAGAACAGTGCCTTTTTAAGATCCTGTGTAGCAGAATTGCCGTCCTTTTTACCGGCGCGGCTGATGTACTTGACGGTGTTGCCGAGGTGGAAGCCGAGATTCCAAGCCTCGATTACCTTGATGACCTCATACGGGTCATCGGCACCACCGTAATAAATGGGGTGTTGAACGTTTTGATCAACATCATTAGAAAGTGTTTTTGCCATAAAAACCTCCTTACAGGTACAAAAAATAGCTGAGGAACCAGCCAATGATGAGATAGAGGACGGATGCAATCACGGTTTCAAGAATCGTAAGCAGGATGATAACGGCCTCGTCGGGAATGTCATAGTCGTCATACTCGGTGCAGGTGCCGTCTATGATGCTTTTGATCGTCTTTGTTGTCTCGGTTTCGCTTTTACTACTAAGGAGTGCCTTGACAGCGAAAAGCAGACAGTACGCTTGCAGCCATGTGAGAGTAGGCAAGCCGATAATGGGCATAAACCAGTTCCAGATGATTGAGATGCAAAAGCCCTGAACAGGGATCATTGCGACAGCAGCCAGGAGCCAGACGAGACTAAGCTTGAATTGACGGCCGGGGGAGTTTCGCTTGGTCATGCGACCACCTCTTTGCCGGTAATCAGTTCAGAATAGGGAAGCGTTTCGATCCAATCACAGAATTTACGCCATTCGTCGAGTTTATGACCGCGGCGAGATTTATAGATGTTGGCAAGAACTTCATAATTGACCATGGACGTGCGGAGTTGATTGTAACTGGATGGGAGAAGCTGGATAAGCTGCCACCAGGCATCCTTATCTTTCGGCTCAAAAATACGATCAGTGCCATCATAATTATTGACTTGACCGCCTTTTAGATAAACACTTCGCCAGAAGTTGAGCTGAATAATAATATCATCTAAAACTTCTCTGGAGTATAGCACTAGATGCTCGTAGCTGAAATCGTCAACCGTAAATTCTTTATCAGCGACTTTATGCATGGTGCTACACGAGTTTGTTACTGTGCCAACTTTGTAAGTATCAGCTTCTTTCCACCAATACAGCGGGGCTGTCACATCAAGCCAAACAACGATCATGCGCAAGTATTTTCTATGGTCAGTACCGGCATTGCGCAAGCGTGTAGCAAGGTCGTGGTCGTTGGGACCCATACAATACTGTTGGTGACCTGCGCAGATAACATGTTCGTCATATGTATGGCCGCAGTTTTCGCAAAGAAGCAGACCATCTTCCTCATTATTCCAGTTCTTACGATGCGTGCAGCCAAGGCCGCTGTCACTTCTGGCCCAGCTGTTTTTTGGATTCCGCATGCCACGAAGTGCAGGTTTGAGACCGCCGACTTCTACGTTTTCAATTTTTATCATCAGGTTACCTCCAGATAGTTTTTTGCGGGTTCCCGGCGGTCAAAGGCGCGGTGCTGGGTAGGGGACAAATCATTGATATTGAATGTACGGATAGCGGAACACTTGGAATCATAACTGGCGCACATCATATTCAGCTCTTTGACGCCGCGCTCCTTACGGTTCTGTTCACGATGGTTATTAAAATTCATGTGAAAGTAAATCACTCCTTTGTGGTTTGATAGACTGTATAGTCGTAGCCCTTTAGCTCGATAGGCAGGAAGATGAGGCGACCGGCCAACAGGACGAAGTACCCGATTTGCAGATGAACACAGACCTCGTAGTCGTGGTTCTTGAGCAGAAAGCGGCTTTGCTCCGGGTAGTCCGACAGCATATGGACCATGTCAACAACCTTTACATTCGGCTTCATAAAGACGGCCACACCTCCTTATCAAAGTCCGGTTCTGATTTTGTCAGCTTCTTTTTCCAGGTCTTACCGTCTGATAAGAATAGCGAGAAGGAGCCGGGGATAATGGTTTCAGTGACGATGGCAATAGGCTCTTTTTCGCCATCGCGATTTGTTTGTATGTATTGCAGGCAGACGCGCTGGCCTTTAGGCTGCTTGAAGGGCGTGCTCATAGATTGATCATAGCTTCTTTCATTTCACGGTAAAGAATATCGTATATTAACTGCCCTGATGTTTCTGCGTTACACATGACGATGGGGGTATCGTAACGTGCCATCCATGTAGTCATGCTGGCAACAAGAGCCTGCGGGCGCATCTGACTACGATAGTAACCATGGTAGGCTTTCTCCCATGAGGCTTGCTCGATAAGCAGGTAGACTTTGGCGTTCTTGGTACGGGCACGCTCGAACTCGCGCTTGAAGCGGTCACGGCTGGTAGTCCAACATGAAGTGCATTCATCTATGGACATCTTCCGCTCCACGCTGACCTTATCGGCGAGGCTGAAAGTGACACCGCTTGGCAGTGTGACCTGCGCGGAGTAGTCGCCAAAATCAAGCTTGGTGCGCAGAATGGGACAGCTGAACCGAGCAAGCCGCTGATGATACTTGAGCGTGTCTTGTTCACGCGAATCCACGAGGATCGTGAAGGTATCCAGCGTGGACTTTACAAAATTTGCTTCGATAAAATCACCTCCGTCAGATGATGGGCTGGAGGTTTTCCAGCTGATAGCGCATGATAAACAGCAAGAACAGCAGGTAGCTGAGCATACCGATCTCTACATATTTGCTTTCAGTCCGGAAACCGACCAGCATGGCGATGGGGATGGAGAAAAACTCTAAGAAAAATAAAATGGTATTTAAAATTTGAATCACCTCACATGGGAATATTTCGTAAGAAAGTCGTTGAAGTCTGTTGTTGACTGCACCCACTGGTCGCCGTCCTTGCTCCATTTACCCTCAGTATGAGTGTCGAGCACCTTGATGATCTCGCCGGGTTCGATGGGGTTATCGTCGAGGGTGCGGGGACGGATCTTATAGGTCAGAGTCTCGCCGTCGCACAGACGATAGAGGGTGATGTTTTTGTTTTTGTATTTGCCGTCGATGGAGAGGACGTAGTGGTAGGTGGTAGCGAGGCGGGGGTTGGCGTACTGGAGGTAGCCGAGATATTCTTTCTGTGCCTTGAGCTGTTGAGAAATTGTCAGCGGTTCATCCGGCAGACTATCCCAAATCTCTTGCAGAGCTTTATCGTAGTCAAAATCCTTATAGGTCTTGAGCTTATCCGTCGTTGTGGAGCACTTTTTTATGTATTCGATATACGGAGAGTCAGTGTCCTTGGGGAATTGCGTGCGCTCATACAAAGCATCGCAGGCTGCGATAAATTTAAGGATTTTATTGCCACCAGCGAATGGCTTGAAATAGTCCAGCAGCACCAGTGTTTCAATCTTGGCAGAGTTCAGACTGCGCGTATGGGACATATCCTTCCAGAGTGTGTAGAAATCACGATATTTGCCGGACTGGTACATGGCGTACAGGTCGTTAGCACAGCCTTGGCTCAGACCCTTGATGGAAACCAGAGATGGATCAATGGCGTGATGCTCTTTATCCGCAGTGAATTTGCGGTTGTCATGTCCCCACTGGATAGGCCCCTCGTGAATATTGAAGCCGCGAAGCATTTCAGCCTTGAGGGCGGAGACTTTTTCCTTTTTGCCCTTATTGGAGAAGTGTTGTAGACAGACCTCATAGAACTCGAATGGATGGGTGCTCTTTTGCCAAGCGTTATAGAGGGAATCATAGGCCATACAACAGCTATGGCTGGCATTAAATGAATAGGCCGTCGCATCACTGATGATTTGCCAAATCTCAGCAGAAACATCTTCTGGTGTTTTACCTTGAGGACATTGACCGGCAAGGTTCTTACACATACCATCAATGAATTGATTTTTCAAAGGGCGAACTTTTTCTGGATGTTTTTTGGCAATGTCTTTGATAATGCCGTAACAACGGTCCATGGGAAATCCTGCAAAATGAAGAACAGACATGAGCTGTTCCTGTGTTAAAATGAAGCTGTATGGAAATTCTTCTGTTTGCAATATGTTGTCCAATGCCGGAATGCCATAAGAAAACGGCTTTCGACTTTCAAACTTGGAGTACATAGATTTAAAGCCTGGACGAATAGCTGCAATAAAATTTGCAAGCTCTGATACATTTTTGGGTTTATACCTCATCAGTTTTTGTGTAGTAGATGCGCGTTCGCACTGATTGACACCGCAAGTAAGACCTTTTGCATAGATACTCCAAACCTGTTGATTGTCTTTAATGGATTCTGATAATTCATCGACAGTCAAAGGTTCCATACCGATACGTTTGAAAATTGCATCTGTAAGAGCTACTGTGTCAACGATAAGCCAGTCATTTTTTAGGAACTTGTATTTTTCAGCCACAGCGCCATCAACTACGGTCGTGATGTACTCTTTTTTCGTCGTATCACTTTTGCATTTGATGAGGCCAATTTGACGCCGGATACTGCCCTGATAAAGCATGTAGGCACATGGAGCTTTCGATTTTGAAGAAATAAGCCCCCAATAAACCTCGCTCTTTTTGACGTAGTCTTGATATTCACGGTCTACAAAATCGTAAATGTTGATTTCGTCTTTTTCATCGTCATCTGCATATTTCAGCGCCATATCGTACTTGTCGATTTGGTCGCTGATTTTATTGGCAATATTGAAGTCTAGTTTTTTTGCTCTAGCATAGAGCTTGAATGCAGCTTTTTTCTTCAACGTACCAAAAGCAATCATAGGATACGCATGGTCCTCACCAAGAATTTCGCGTTGTGCCCGTTCAAAAGGCTCTTGCCGGTCGATGTTCTGATCGATGTCAGGCAGGGAGTTGGTTTGAATAATGCGAGTTGTGGACAAAAAACGCTCTGGATAAAGTTTAATAGGAGACTTGAAGCGATCAACTTTACTGAAGCCACAAAGAGTATTTGTAAAGTAGCTGACAGCAGAACCACGGCCTGTGTTGGTAATAATGCCACCATACTGAATACCACGCTTGACAATCTCGTAATCCATCAGAGGATAATCAATCATGCCAGTGTCTTTGTATGTGTTAACCTCCATTTTGACACCATCGTAGTATCGCTGATAATCCTCTGACGGGACATGCTTCATATACTCTTTGAACTTTTGACTGATGAGACGATTATAAATTTTGAATTTTTCTTCCGGTGTTTTATCCGGGTAGATGGAGGGGAGCTTACGGTTGGTTTCAAAGACTTCGCTCTTATAATCTTCAAAATCGCAAATCAAGTCAGTGTTGCGCATTGCCTTTTCGACTTCATCTGCGGGGATAACACCCTGTTCCGCAAAGCGCTGACGAATAGTGTCGTCGTCTGGGTAATCCATATACCAGCCATCTTCGTCATCATAATGTGTGCCGCTGGCAGCAAGAAGCTCGTCACGCTCAACTGCCTGCTCAGGATATATGTAGTGGCTATCAAGGCCGACAATCATCTGAATACCGTATTTTTTTGATAGCTTCAGTATACGAGCATTCAGTTGCTTTTGCTTATCGGTATTGTGTGCCTGGATTTCAAGCATGAAGTTATCCTTGAAATAGTCATGCAGCTTGCAGATCAGTTGCTCGACGTACTCTGGTTCATAATGCCAGAAAGCAACACAGGCAGAGGTGACAAATACATCGTTAGGAGGCAGTGAGAACAGAAGTTCCTCATCCAGACGCGGGCGGTAGTAATAACCATCCTCGTTTGCGGTGGACAGAACTTCATTGATCCATTCGCGGCCATTCTCGTTTTTGGCAAGCAGGACAATGTGACAGTTGGTTCGATCTTTTTCGTGTCGGTCTTTTACCCAGTATGCTTCTGTGCCGAAGACGAATTTGAGGCCATATTTGATAGCGATTTCTCGGCATTCATGATATTTACCTTGCCAACCATGCTCAAGAGAGCAGAGAATTTTGTGACCAAGTTCAACGGCGCGTTTGGCATACTGCTCGTAGGTAGCAGGGGAGTCTGGTGTATAGATGTTAGAACAGCAGGTGTGCTTATGGTAATTTTGAATAGAATTCACCTCCATCTTGAAACGGCCAGCTGTGGCGAAAGTCCTGGATGTAGCCGTTGGCGATTTTGCCATCAGACCATATGTATACAGAATTATCAACCACGGGACATTTCTCGATATATTCCATGATGGCTTCATATTGGAGCTGCAGATACAAGGCATTTATGAACGACCGTGATGTGGAATCTCCGCGTTGGACATAGCCCTCGAACAAATCTATGAACTCTTGACGAGTGAGTGTCCGCTTGACCTTAGCCATCAGTTTGCCCCAACAGTTCTTTATTTAATTCGTGCATCTCTGCCTAGGCCTCGGCCTCGGTCCTAAAAATTCTCTCAGGGTTGATACTTCCAGCTTTAGCCAAAACGATTGACAAAGGCTCCCAGCAATTTTCGGAAACTTCGTTTTCTGTGAAATTGAGTTTCATATTTACGCATTCAATTTTGTCAGGTGAAACATAGTATTTGTTATTCTGTACCGTTCTCCTGCCATTGCATTTTGGACAAATGGCTCTAAATTCTGTTCCATCGTCCATCTTTGCAGAGATATATCCGGTGGCGTCACAGAAGGTACATGGGTACGAATTGAAGTCACGTACAACAGCCCAGACTTTATCGCCTGGACCATATCCGTCTGTACGCTTGCTGACAAATTTATTGATGTAAGCAGATGGAATATAGTTGTTCTTCACATCCTCTGCTTTAGCCTTAGCCGCTTCAATATCAGCCTCAATACGCTGTTTTTCCCAGTTGAGGCGGGTAATGTCGCTTTTCAGATTATCTTTTTCGCGAAGGGCTTTGTTGTATGCATCTACCACACACTTAACGTCATCCTTGATGAGATCACGAAGGCGGTCTGTAGCTTCGTCGATGATACTATCGGCCTCGCTTGGGTTGGTGAAATACATATCATCCATATCACTAAACATTCAGAACAGATCCTCCTCGTTCTTTTTGGATTGTGTGGCACCGGCCATGGTGCGTTCGTTGTAGTCCTTGATGTAGGGGCAGGTCTTTCTGTGCCCGCAGAGAGTGTTGCAGAAAAACTGGTTCTCCTTCGTGATCTCGCACGGCTCCCACGGGTGGTCTTTTTCTTGTGGCAGACTTTCGTAGAGGTCGGCAGTCTTATTGATGTAATCCAGCGCCTCGGCCTGAAGTTCCTTGGTGTATGGATACTCCCGCACGTATGGCTTAATGAAGAACTTTGTCTTGACCTCAGCCGGGAACAGATCGCCCAGAATGTTCGTCTTGGCGAAATCCATCATGGCGATTTCGATATCCATTTCGTCCATGCCAGCCTCACGGCAAGCGGCTTCGACAGCGACCTTGATAGTGTCATAGATCTTGGAGCGATTGACGATGCGGGTGAGTGGGGTCTTGTTTTTGCTGCGCCGTGTAGCGTACCAGTCGTACTTGATGACGACATACTTGAGCATGATCCAGGCGGTGGATTTGACCTTGTACCCGGCCTGCTCTAACGCCATGCCGTAGATCGTAAGCTGACGGCCATGTTCGAGAAGGTCTTTTTGTGCGTAGTCGGAACTTGTTTTGAGGTCCAGCACCATAACTGTGCCATCGTTGTTCCAACGCAACAGGTCGGAATACCCCTGCATGGCCCGAGTGGGACTGACGCGCAGGATCAGCAGTTCCTCAATCGTGAATTTGCCTTTCGGCATAGTAAAGGTCTGGAAGCAGTTTTCCATGTCTTTTATGTATTTCGTTTTGATGCTGTCCGTCCCACGAAAGTCTCTCGGAAAGTCATATCCGACAAGTTCGCACTGAACAAGAGCATCATGGAATGTCTGAAGCATTTCGCTACTATTTGATTTGCCTTCGATGAAATTTTCCAGAGCATCATGGCTGGCCGATCCTAAATCGGTATACACGCTTCCAAGGCCGCGGTCATGTAATATGTAAGTGCGCCACGCTCCGTATAAACAAGAATTGATGGTTCCAAGTTTGGAAAAGCTATAGACATTGACCCCTTCGTCATACAGGGCTTGCAGGCGGGGGTCCTTTGCACGTTCGGCTATGTCAGCCACCTCACTTTCGTTCTCATGATTTGTTTGTAGGCGTCTACGCCGAGGTCTGCTGCGTTGAGCTTGCTGCCTTTGGGGATGATGTCGCTATCGGCATCCCAGACATAGCCGACCTTGGTTTTGACGATGATGTTATCCTGCACGAGTTTTTTGGCCTCCTCGCGCACGGCTTCTTCCTCCAAGCCTTCATCCAGAGCCAGCACCACATTTTTGGGCTGCATGGAAGCAATCATGGTGGCTTGCGCATGAGAGACATGACAGCCACAGAGGCCGAGCGCCAGCCTGCATCCAAACGACCGCGCCTGCATGGGAGCTTTTTCGCTCTCGAACAGGAAAATGTTGCCGCGGTCGATGATGTTGTAATAGTTCTGCTGCAAGCCGAACAGTGTCTTGCTGCGAGAGCAGGGGACAAGGGGCAGCCAGCGTTCCTCGTGCTTACAAGTTGGGTCATTGCTGCGGCCCATGATGCCGACAAGGTTGCCGTTAAAGTCCCGCTCCGGGATGGTGATGCGGCTGGATTCTTCATCGTAGCCGACTTGGAACATTTCCTGTGTTTTATAATCGATACCATCCTGAAAGAACATCGTATTGAATTTGCCTAAGTAAGGGTCAAGTGTGTTTTCCGGGATCGTGGGCAGGGCAAAATCATCGTCACGGTCTGGCAGGAGTTTACGATAGAAGCCATGGAATGGATAAGTGACCTGAACATTAAAATCAGAGGTATCCAGGTCCAGGATATTTGCCACGAATTGCAGACTTTGCGGAAAGGTACAATGGATACGATCCATAATGAGAGTAAACAGATTGCCTTTACCGTTGGTGGAAAAGCAGTAGTAACGCAGGGTGTTGACATCCAGCATCATACTGGTGGGGTTGGAATCTTCCAGACGGGAAAAGCGAAACTGTGTTTTTGCGTTATTGAGATTGATGTGCTGAAATTCCAGCGTTTCCAGGATGCTGAAAAGAGCGTCGGAATTTCCGGAGAGATGCTGCTGCAGAAGTGCCGCGTTCATAGTGGCAGCACCCCCTTTAGCGTGTAGTTTGAACGTGTTCGTTACGGATCGTGCAGAAACCTACCTCGCGCCAGTTATTCCAAGTGAGATTAGCCTCATACAAAACTTGTTGCTTATCTTCATCATTGCGGGTCTTATCGAGAAAAGCGACGATATACTTTTTGGTTTTGTCAAGTGTGATGGGAGTGGTAAACTTTTCCCAGCTGCCATCTGCATTTTTGCCGCGGGTGTAGGCTTTACAGTCATAGCGCTCACCGGTATACTCGTCCTCCCAGAGGGGGCGGATATAAATCATCTCGGAAAAGACTTCCTTGATTTGTTTACCGTTGGACAGGCAGTTGGCGTCCAGATACCGCTGATTCAAGAGGTAGAGAGCTAACTGGTAAGTACAGACGACCGCAACATTCTCGCGGCTGGCAGCCTGGAACACCTTGCGGGAGGCAACGAGCAGCTGACGGTACATTTCCATGCTGACATCATCATCGGATTTCATCGTGTCCCAGAGGAACATCTGGAAACCCAGCTTAGAATACTTGCGGATGGTTTTTACAACGCGGGAAGTATCGTTATCGAACATCTTGACGAACTTGATGTTCTTATACTTTTCCTGGCTGATTTTGGCAGCCTTGCGCAGCATTTCGTTCTGTTCGTCGGTGAAATTGCCGGTCTTGAGGTGCTTGCGGGTGATTTTCCAATAGTCCAGATCCTTGGTAAGAATATGTACAGCCAACAACTGCTTATAGGCACGGACTTGCATCTCGTTGGAGATAATGCAGCATTTGATTCCGGCCTCGGCCATGACAAGGATCATGTTTTCAAATACAAAGCTGGTCTTGCCTGTGCCGGAGAAACCGCCAAGCATGGTGAGGTCGCCCAGCGGCACACCCAATGTCAGGTAATTGAGACGCGGGCAGTTTTTTCCGTAGTTGAGGCCGACCGCTTCGCCCTTATTGAGTTCATCGACAAAAGCATCATCAAACCAGACGTCTTCCACCTTCATATCCTTAGCGGTATTGATGGAAATAGTGTTGAGCTGATAGTCAAAAAAGTCATAGACTTCGGCATTTGACATCTTGTCGAACCTCGACGTATTGGAGAAATTTTTGAAGAACTGGCGGGCGAGGTCGGACAGCAGGTTCAGCTTGACGACCTTATCAAAATAGCCATCGACGTTATCCGGGTTGATGAGAGATTTGAGCGCTTCGACTTCACGATAGCCGCCTCGCTTATCAAACTCTTTGCGGGTTTCATCCTTATCCTTGAGGTAAGCGTTAAGCGTGATCGCGTCGAAGTTGCGGTAGCCCTGCTCATACAGAGCGCGGCCAAGAGCAAAGTAGAATTTAGAATCATCGGTTTGGATGGTCTCATCCGTACCAGTATTGACACGGTCGTACTCGTCATAAAGGTAGGGGTCCTTCCAGAGGCAGAATACAAACGGGGCTTCGACCTGTTCACGGTCTGCATTGATTTTATGTAAAATTTCTTGTAATTCGATAGGAAATCACCTCATTCCTGCTCATCGTCAAACAGGAAGTCTGAAATATCCCTGTGTGCGTGGTGATCCTGCGTATTTATCCCAAAATCGAGATCTTGCAAAATGGGGACCTGCTGCTCTTTTGCTTCCTGCTTGTGCTGTACGACGGCGTTGGATTTTGCCGCCTTATAGACATCGTTGATATGGTTTTTGATAATGGCCATGACATAAGCGGCGCGGCCGTACTCGCTTGAAAACTCTTTGGTGCGCATGGCGTACCCGATCTTATCCCGGCATTGCTCAATCGTTGCGAGAATGATTTCATCGTCATAGAAGCTGAGTTCCTTGAGCTTTTTGGGGATGATGGTAGGGAACGCCATTGATGGATCGAACATCATAACATCGGCGAGTGCGGCGATGACCTGTTTATGCATGGCAGCTTTATGGAGCTTGTCCTGATAGGTTGCTTCGTCTTTATACCAGTGGCCGTCCGGGGCTTTATAGTACGTGAGTGTCGTGCCCCATACACCGGTTTCCTGACACTTGACGCGGCGGCCTTTGGGCGCGGTTGTTTTTGCCATGCGCTGCCTGCCTTATGCGAAGAGAGAGGCGATCTTTTTGATGGTGGCAATAGGCACATTGGGATCAGAGAACTTTGCGTAGCCGGATTCATTCAGCATGGACTTTGCCTGAGCCTTGACATCATCGGATGCACTGGAGAATTTAGCCGCGATAGTGGCGATATAAGTTTCGCGATTTCCCTCATCAGCTTCGTCCTGACGGTCAGCCTTGAATTTATCAATGCGTGCCTGATGCACTTTTTCCTCGGCCTTGGCTTCTGCGGCCTGCTTTTTGAGATCGTCCTCATAGCTGGTAGAACCCTTATCGTGTTCCTTCTTGATGGCATCTGTAATGGCCTTAATGAATTCGTCAACATCAAGCGGAACACGATCTACAATGTCAGCAAAACGACTCTTGGAATCGACGGAAAAATTATCATCACGGAAGCAGACAACACGCTTTTCGCCTGTGATCTTACCCTTGACTTCCTCCTTATTGGTGACAATGTTCTTACGGCCAGTCTTATATTTAACAATGTCGCGGTCGATATAACAAACCCCGAGGAAATGAACTTTATTTTTCATGGCGTTAAAATAACGCTTGTCCATATTGGTTGTGAGGATGGAATATGTCTCGCCAGAAACAGGATCCGCGATGTCGCTTTTCTTAGTATGACCGATGGTGATAAAGGAAACGCCGACACGCTTCAATTCCCACAGGCGATCAAAGACGATTTCGATTGCTTTGTCAGTAGGACCATTAAAGCCTTGGAAAGTGGCCTTAAAGAACTTAGTCTTTTTGTCCGGGTTGTCGCGGTTCCAAATACGAAGGACCTCACCCTCTGCGAGGTTCATCAGTTCATCAAAAGTATCTACAACAACGACCTTGAGGTCTTTATAATCTGTATAGCGGTTTTCGACAATATCAGTAATGACATCATCAAATTTTTCCCAATCCCAGACAGGCTCTGCGACAATGCCGTTGATAGCATCAGACCCATCCTCTTTGCCAACATCGAGGAACATATAACCATCTTCGCCAGCAAGGCGTTCACAATACTGCTTAATGAGAGTGGTCTTGCCGATTCCTCCCTCGCCAATCAGGCAGAGATTATACTTGAGAGGATCAAGCTTGATTTCGTTTTTTCTTCCGAACTTTCTTGCCATAAGCTATGTACTCCTTTAAGAATTATTTTCCGGAAACTGTTTTTGGGTAACTGCGATTGGGAATTCCTCGATTTCCGAGGCCCAAACACAAAGAGATTTATCGTCGTTATGTAATTTTGCCCACACATACGGGAAACCGCCGATGCCATCGAACAGACTGCCGAGTGTGGCATTATCCGACAGACGATCAGCAATACCACCAAGAACGTAGTACCACTGCGGCAAGGCGATGGAGTTGCCCAGCGCTTTATATCGTGGCGTGTCAGCGGGTTTGTGGGGCTTGCCCTTGCTGTCTACCCATTCGCCAAGGTCTGTCCAGCCATCGGGATAGCCCTGCAGGCGCTCACACTCGGTAGGGGTCAGCCGCCGCACGATCCAGCGGATTTTTTCGACAACGACAGAAGTATAATCTGTGATTCGGCTGTTATGGTCACCCGTTATGGTAGGAGATGTCATGCCGTCGCCATTGCCGCGTGCATCATAGCAGACAATGTTCGGGTCTTTGTAATCTCTGCTGCGAATAGCCGGAGAGCAATCATCGCAGATAACCATATTGGGTTCTGTAGTGGCGGCGTAACAAACTGGGTTGATGTAATTTAGGCTTTGTCCACCGTTGCTTTTAGCTTGCAAGGTTGCGGACAATTCCGCATTGGCAGTCATATTGCGGCAGTCAAGCGCGAACGCACCGGCAGGACGGTCAAGTGTGTTGCCTTGAATACAGAATGTTGGTTCTGCCGCAAAAAGTGTCTGGTCTTGCAAGGTGGAGAGGGTGGCGCTCTTTTCGGTCTGCACCAACGCACCCTTTCCGCCGCCCTCACACCTAGAACGAATTTTCAGAGTGAACGCTCGATCTGCTGTTCCAGCGCCTTTTTCAACAATTCCGGCAGTTGCTTGCCACGGCGTGATGCTCGGCGCAAAATGCCCTCGCAGGCTTTCCGGCTCAAATAGTATTTCTCCGGCACACCAACCTGTAAGATCGAGGACAAGCGAGATGCGCAATCGACGTTGGGGAACGCCCCAATACTGGGCATCCATGGTTCGCCAAGCAATGCTCCAATCGTCTCCTGTGATGAGTCCTGCTTTTGCCCATTTGCTTTTGTCAGGTCCAGGGATTGAAATGCCAGCTTCTTTGATTCGTGCCAGTTCTTCCAAGACGGCTCGGAAGTCCTCGCCTTTGTTTGAACTGAATGCTCCGGGAACGTTTTCCCAGACGGCATATTTGGGATATTGTCCATTTGTTGCTTCCCTCATTTCTTTGATAATGCGGACGGCTTCCATAAAAAGACCGCTGCGCTCACCGGCAAGACCGGCACGTTTACCTGCTACAGACAGATCCTGACAAGGACTGCCGAACGTGATCACATCAACAGGGGGGGCGCTGAAGCCGTTCATTTTGGTAATGTCACCAAGATGTTTCATATATGACTCCCTATTTATCAGAACAGCTCCAGCTCGTCCTCAAACGGGGGCTTTGCGGAATCGGGCTTGGCGGCGGATTTTTCCATATCGGCAACGGTTTCATCCTTAGCGGGGACGGCGATCATATCCTCGAACTCGGAGAGCTTATAGCCGGTATCGACCATGCCGTCTGCAAAATCGCCCTGTGCGAGAGGCTTGTTCAGACGAAGCTCCGAGAGGCGGTTGCCGTAAATCTGACCGCGGGGGCGGAAATCATCCAGCGTGGCCTCGCCGAGTTCGATCTGCATCTTCTGCAGCTTGGTCAGCTGGCTCTCGTCAAACTCGACCTCCTCGGCACCATTGACAACGCGGACATCCCACAGCATGGTCTGCGGCGTCTTGTCCTTGACATCGACAAACTCCATCTTGTACTCATAGAGGGCCTTGTGCTTAGGGATCTCCATGTTGTACTTGGTCGTATCGAACACGACAGAGAACGGCAGAAACTTATCACCCTCCTCTTTGGTGGCGAACTGAAGAACATAGCCGTTGATATTGATCTTGCCGGTCTCCTTGAGGTCAGACTTATCGACGCAGTCCTTCCAGTAGGTGAGGGGTACGGACATAGCCAGCTGGGGCTTTTCAGTGTCGCGGCGGAGCCAGACTGCCTGAATATCAAAGTTGCGGCGCAGGATACCCTTGCTGTCATAGCGAACCTTGCAGGTGCCCGTGACGGTCAGGTCCTTATCGTTGTCGGGCAGAACATCCGCCAGATACTTGATGAAATCATAGCCGGAGATAAAGCTCTTGATTTTGCCATCCTCACAGCCGACATTGGTGCGATACAGGCGGGAGCGAGCAACCTTGGCGAGAACATCCGGGTCCTCACGGTCAGCCCAGGCAACCTCGAAAGAATTAAAGTCTGCATCCACAGGCTTGAGGGTATCGCGGGGATAATCCAGCAGACCGACAAACTCCGTGCTTGTGTCTACCTTGATGCCGAAGTGCAGGCGGTACATCTTGCCGCCTGTGCGCTTGGAATCAATCTCGTCCAGAATGCCATCTTTGGCGATGACAGGAGCGCCGATAAAAGAAAAGCGGATCGTATTGTTTTTGGCCATAGAAAAACTCCTTTACAGAATACTTGAAATATGTGTTGTGTAAGTTAAGAAAAAATATTTGCATCGCCGTCAGAATCATCATCAGGCTCTGCGAAATCATCACCGTAAAGCGCATCGTAGTCTACACAGACGATGGGGTTGACCGCACAGATCTTAGCTACAGCATCCGCGATGTCGTCTGCGCATTCATTACATACGGTCAGGTCAAACAAATCGCCGTCGCGCTTGGAGCCGTAACCGAACGTGTACTGGATGCGCATACCATAGCCATCGAGATCAGGGAACACTTTTTTACACTTGTTGCAGATAAACATTATGTACCTCCGAAATTTATTTCAACTGAAGAGCGTTGCGCAGGGCAAAAAGCTCCTCGGCTGTGGACGTGATAATGCGAACCTTGCGCGAATAGTCAAGGCTCATAAGACTGAGCAGGCTTTTGGCATTGGCCTGACTACCGTTGCAATCAATTACGATGACATCTGCACATTCCTGTGCGACTGCCTGCAGACACTGGCACTGCATAAAGTTGTTGATGCGGATAGAAAAGTCATAGCTGCCGCTCATTGTGTGTCCTCCTGACTTGACAGAAACGCTTTACGCAGGGAGATGATGTCATAGCCGTTTTCATTGTGCCAGTCGCGGAACGCTTCATCGCTGGCGTACTTATCGCGCAGGAAGCCGTAGAACAGGTTGGACTGTGCGTCGGTAAGCTGACCGGTGCTCTTGATAGACCCGAAACGACGGACGCCGTCTGCGACACTGCGCATGTGCTTCCAGAAAGAGTAGTAGTCGGTTTTAAGCTTTGTCATGAAACCGGCAGAATCCTCAAAGACAAAACCCTCAATAAAGTGGCCATCGTACTCATAGCCGGGAGCGGAAGCTTTGATATAGAAATCATAGAACTCCTGCCAATCCATAAACTGGTTGACATATTTTTTTAGGTTCAGGTCAAACCGCTGGCTGATGCCGATGAGGTCATCGCCTTCAATGGCGCTATAGGGCAGCTTTTTGAACGCGATTTCATTATAGACAACATCCAGCAGAACAAGATGAGGGTCTGCATACTCAATGATATGCGGGTCAAACTGTTGATCGATGACCTCAAACAGCATTGTGCAGTTGTTCTCTTTAAGGTACTGCTTGATTTCATCCAAGCGCGGGGAACCGGTTTTGCAGACATGCTTTTGGAACAGCTGCTTGAAATGGTCAGCATAGTCGCCGCTGGTACTGCCCTTGGTGCAGAAAAGCAAATCATCCTTGCTTTCATCATAGCCGAGAATACCGAGATAGCCATTCTCTTTGAGATAGCACTGCACGGGGAACTTGAGGCGGCTTTTGAGAAAATCGATACTGCTGCCAGAGAAGCCATATACACGGGCAAGCTCATCGATGCGGAAGAACTTTTCATAGCCACGCGCTGCGATCTTATTGTTTGCAGTGTCGATAAACAGACCGCGTGCAGCCGTTGTCATGGCGTTCCAATGGTCATTGCGGAATGCGGAGGAGGTAAAGTTGAAGGCGGACAGATCACCGAACTTGCTTTCCCGGACATCGCGCTCACGGCGAAGGTTGGAGACAAGCAGCTGCACAGAAGGATCGGAGTTCTGGGTGGTGTTGTAATCCTCCAGTGGGCGATAGATTGTGTTTGTGATTTTATGCGGGATGATTTCATCGCCGCACAGGGTTACTGCACGCAGAGAACCGCCGAACTCGACACGATGTTCCAGCGTGATATAGCTGCCGTTGCCGTTTATGACCGGCAAGTCCTGAATGTTGCGGTGCCCAGCGATCTGAACAATGCCGGTAGGTTCCCACGCTGTGATAATGGCAGGAAGGTCAGGGTATTTGCCAACGCCATGGATAAGCTGGAAGGTGGGGATACTGATGATACCGAGCGGATCGGTCTTATCAATATAAGAGACACCGCCGTGGCAGACAAAGTAATCCTTGCCATGATAGGAAAAATAGCTGCACTGGGCAAGGCGCTGATACAGTCTGCTCACCTGCTTTTTGTCAAGACCGGCGGATTCCAGCTGCAGCCGTGTGCGGGTTTCAAACTCAGGACTTTTTGTTTCGCGGTCATGACTCCAGTCATAAAGCCAGCGCTCGTGGTTGCCCTCGAGCAGGGTGACATTGGACTTGTCCATGATGGAGAGCAGGAACTGCACGGTCTCGGCGTTTTCAAGGCCGCGATCAATATAGTCACCGCAGAAGATGTAATAGCAATCGTCCTGCAAACCGCCGATCTCAGCCATGAGCGACTGCAGTGCAGTGTAGCAGCCGTGGATATCGCCGATGACATGGATGGCTTTATAGCTGTTGAGATCCGTTTTGAAATAGCGAATCGTTTTGAGCGCGTTATCCGGGGTGAGCACCTGAATACCGGCAGGGATCTTTTGCGTCTGAAACCGGGCGTACATTTTATCAATGACAGAATCCGGAACGCGCTTGATAGGAGGACGCTGTGCGTTGCGCCGCTTACACTCATCAATAGGGAGCGTTGTCATATCGATGACATAGATCCGATACCGATACTGTTTTGCCATGGCTTTGTAGCGGTTCATTTCAGAAGTTTTGGAATTTGTGGCATCGATGACGGTAAGACAGCCAGCTTGCATACGTAGCTCAAGCATCTGGAAAAGCATGTCCCAGACAATCTTATCGTTCTTTTGACTGATGGAAACATCGCCGGATGTGGAGAGGACAGGGGAGGAACACTGCATGCGGATCGTGTCAGCACTTAATGTGTAATCGGCCAACCCGTTTTCATGTATGTAGGTGGATTTGCCACAGCCCGGTGCGCCACGGAAAAGAAGAAGAACACGCATAGGTCAGCCCTCCATATTTTTGTTCTTGATGAAATCCGGGATGGGTTTGCCGAGTGCTTTGGCGAGGGAGACGCATTTGCCGACCCAGACATTATATTCATTCGAATGATGCGGCGCGGCATAACCATAAAGACAGCTGCCTGCTTTAAGAGACTTATAGACGATAGCTTCCAACCCGTCCTCCGGCTGAATCTGCCAGTACAGGTCTCCGCCGTTATGGATGACGTTATAAGCCCAATTCGAGACGAGGTCACGTGCGAATTCGATTTCATACTCCGTCCAAGGGGCATTTTGTGGTTTATCTTTAGCGGTGGCAGCATCCTGATATGCCTTTTTAACCATGGCGTGGACAATGCGGTGGGCTTCCTTTTTGTCGTGCAGCGGGATATCGACACTGATGGTGACTGTGTCATCGTGGCAGGTGCAGGTTGAGCAATCATGCTTGCAGGTGTCGGACTTAACGAGTTCGAGTTCATCCTCAAAGAAGATATAATCATCGGCTTCTGCGATATTGTAATAATCTGTACGGGAAGTCCGCTTATGCACCATTGTAATTGTGATTATGTCACCAACGTTGAAGTCACCCTTATAGTGCCGTTCTTCACCATGCTTGAATGCTGTGATGCGGACTTTGTCACCGGGTTTGAATTTTGCCAATAAAATCACTCCTTAAAATAAAAATCAGTTAAATCATCGATAAATTTGGCGAGGTAGCCGTAGCTGCGATCCGGGGAAGAACGGAATATCTTAGCGCCTTTGGGAATATCAGGTTCATGAGAGAGCCACCAGGCATTATCTATACGGCCACAGATGGTGCAGTAGTTGATTTTGGCGAACCAGAGAAACTCTTTACCGCTGACGGGGCTTTTATAATGATCCTCGGCATAGGCAATCTCGTACTTATGCTTATGGTCAGCCTTGCCGCGATGGGGCTTGCGCTTGCGGTTGGCTTTGGTTTGCACTTCGTCGAACTCGGATTCCATGACAGTGTTTTCATGCATGGTGTAGGGAGTATTAAGCGTTTTCATCTGATAGAGTCACCTCAATTGTTATATGAATCAATCCTTTTTATGAAGATGAGCGCTGATACCGATGGCGGCATCGGTGACAAGTCCCGCGATAAAACAGCCGACGAGCAGCGCTGCGAAAACAGGAATGGAGAGGATAATCATTTCATGCCTCAATTTTCGATCATCTTGAACATGACATCGGTGCGGCGGTTAGCAGTCTTACCTTCCTCGGTATTGGGGTCACCGATCATCTTGGTATTGCCATTGCCGATGACAACGATGCGGCTGCCATCAATGCCCTGGCTGGTCAGGTAGTTGGCCACGGTCTGAGCGCGGAAGTAGGAGAGCTGCTTGCCGTCTTCGCTTTCCTCGCCGACCTGGTTGATGTTGCCCTCAATCTGGATAATAGCGCCGTCCAGAGTCTTGGCGATTTCAACAAATTCATTGAGGGTAGAGGCGGCTTCGGCCTGATCCAGGAACTTGGCAGTATCGGGTACGAAGTTGACAGTGCAGGATTTTGTCAGCATAGAAGAGTAGTCCACAGCGGCGGTTTTCTGTTCCTGGGTGACTTCGACCTTGTTCGTGACAGCGGTATTGGACTTGTACTTATCGGCCAGAGCTTCCAGATAGGTGGTATCGAAAATCGTATTGACAGCATCACGATCCACGGTTTCGCCCAGAGACTCCCAAATGGTACACATATCGTTGTAGGTCTGAGGGGCGGTATCAGTCAGGATATCCATGTTATCGGCCCAGTTGGCGAGCTTGGCATGGTCACAGTCGGCAGCGATAGAAGTATCATCCGCGGTAGAGTACATGGGCATGACCTTGCGAATAGAGTCAAAATCGGTCTTATAAAGGCTCTCAGCCTGCAGGACACCATCGATGAACTTGGAGACGGTATCGGGGTGGGCGGCAGCCCAATCGGCATCAAAGACAATGCCGTCCATGATCAGAGTAGAGGATGCGGTGGTATCAAAGACGATGACAGAATTGGTGGATTCCTCGGCCTGGGAGAGGTACGGTTCCCAGGTAGCGGCGACATCGATCTGACCGGCAAAGAAAGCCTTGGCAGCATCATCCGGGGTATCGAACATAATCAGGTTATCGAGGATCTTCTGCTGGTCGGCGGCGCTGAGGTCGGATTTCTGGACAAACCAGGCAACCAGAGTTTCGGCCTCGGAGAAAGAGGGTACTCCGATGCGGGCATTAGGCCAGGTGGAAATATCAGCAAAATTCGTGCTGGCAATGATACCGTCACCACCGTAGGAATAGTTGGTATAGAACGGCATAATGACATTCTTACCGGCTTCCTTGAATTTCTGGCTGAGGAAAGCAACACGGTTGGTTGTGTAACCTGCGGCCTGCAAGTCACCGGAGATCAGGGCGTTGGAGGACTGGGTGGCATCATTGATGATATTGATGTTGACCTTGATGTCGAGCTGGTCGAAGATAGAGCCGGGCTGAGTTGTCAGGCCCCCACATGCGTCTACCAGACTCTTCCAGCCTACCCACTCATCCAGAGACAGGTTAATGGTATCGTCATCGGTCTTAGCAGCGGCAGGCTTGGAGTCATTTTTGGTAGTGGTGCTGACAGCATTGGTGCTGGCGGCGTGGTTAGGGACAAGATCATTTTCGATAATGCCAGATTTGAAAACGGCGAAAACGGCGATTGCCAGGACCAGAACCAGGCAAAGGATCTTAGCTGCAGGGGTCAAACGAAAGCGTTTCATTATGTATCTCCTTAGTGTTTTTCTTTCTGTTTAGGGGTGACAAATTCAATAATGGGACGTTTAGTGCTACTGGGTAGCGAAACTGGACTGCGCAGGGAATCGAGAAAATCATTAACAGCGTAGTCATCGCTCTTTTCATCGGCACGGGCGATACGGGTATTGAGCTTGGCCTCATGCACAATGCGGGAGCCGACAGCACGCTCAGAACCGGCCTTGACTTCTTCATCGACGGCATCGAGCAGGCGTTTGGAAGCTGAATCGCGACGAAGTTCATCGAGATCATCATAGGCAGCCTCAACATCACGGTTGGTTTTGAGCTGTTCGACAACCAGATTCTTTTTGGCGCGGATGTCTTTGAGTTCTTTCTCCCGCTGGGTGAAGATGTCCCGCGCCTGGGCCACAGCGGGGGTGAGCTGGTTGACGGTGTCGGCATACTGTTTGGCGACGAGAATGGAATCCTGGCGTTTCTCGGCGTAGACACGGGCGGTGGCTTCATCGCCGCGAGACATAGCTGTGCGGGCTTTGGATTCATACTCCTGCACCTCGCGATTGGCTTTATCCCGTGCTTTGATGGCGGTTTCCAGACGGCCTGTCATACGCTTGAGGGCATCGGAGGCTTTATTGTATTTATCCTCGGCTTCCTCGATGGCTTTGGAATAGATAGCCGCGGCACCCTCGGGCGTTTTGGCTGTATCTTCGACAAAGAGGTTGAGAAAGCCGCCCAGCAGAACACCGAGTTTTTTGCGAAACTCCGGGAAGAGGAGCAGGACAGCCGCCGCGCCGCCGACACCACAGAGGACCAGCAGATTACTGAGCGGCATCAGGAGTCACCTCCGTGGCACCGATAAATGCAAGGGTGGAATTGATCTTGGCGATTTCATCCTGAACCGCGGTGGAGAGCATATCGCCGTTCTGCACGAGCTGCTGGATGGCTTCTTTATTGGCCTGGATCTTGGCTTCGTAATCTTTGATTTCCTCCAGCAGAGCGGTGCGCTTATTCTCGTAATCCTGCATGGTAGCGTTGAACGTATCAGAAAGCAAAGCTTTACGGCGGTCAGAATCATCCTGGATACTCTGAATAGAGATGCCAAGAGTGCCCAGCAGATTGACGATGATGGTCTTGGAAGTCTTTTCCGGGGTTTCCGGCGGGATGGTGGCCAGCAGTTCGTTGACTTTATAGACCGAGGTAGAAGCATCGGTCATGTCGTTAGCCGTGTAAATCTGTGGAATAATATCGTTTGCTGCAGCATCCGGCGAAACAGTGGCCGGTTCTGCAGACGGGGCGACATCAAACGAGAAATTGAGATTGGGTTCTTCTTCCGGCTGGGTAGGGACAGATTCGACGAGACCTATTTTTTCAAAGAAATTCATAGTTCCTCCTTAAAATGTAAGAATTGTATCGCACATCAGCTTGGCTTCGGCCTGGCTGTGTGTTACTAAGAGAATTGTGTTTTGCAGCGCCTTATGCTGTCGAAGCACGAGTGCCTGCATGGCGGCGCGTGTGGATTCATCGAGAGCGGATAGTGGTTCGTCCATAAGTAAGATTTGCGGCTTTAGATAAAGGACGCGGGCAAGGCTGAGGCGCTGCTGTTCGCCGCCGGAAAGCTGGCGGGGGTAATCATTTTGATGAGAAAGAAGACCAACGGTGGCAAGCATTTCACGAGCAAGGGTTGGCTTTTGCGGTTTGTGCTGGATCTTATCGCAGATAAGAACGTTATCGAGACAAGTGAGCCAATCGAAATTTGTGTTGTGCTGGCACATCATAGTGACCGGGGCGCTTGCCTGGAAACTGCCAGAGAATGGTTGGATAACGCTACACAAGGTTTTGAACAATGTAGTCTTGCCTTTGCCGGAGGGAGCCATGATGCCGGTGATAGAACCATCGAAGCTGCCGGATACAGGGCCGAGCAGAGGTGTATCATAGCCGACAGTGAGTTCATGCAGTGTGAGCATCTTGGAACCTCCAGGAGAAAAAATGACGGATCAGTTTATTGGCCAGCCAGTCAAAGGCCATGCTGACAAGGATAATGGTGAGAATACCGGCAAAGGAAATGGCGGTGCGGCCGCGGGCGGTACTGGTATAGATGATATAGCCGATACCGTATTTGGCATTGATCTGTTCGCAGACGGCGATGTAAGTCCAGCCGATACCATACATCATGGTGAAGGTTTGCAGGATACTGGGCAAGGTGCTGGGCAGCAGAACCATAGTAAGAATCTGGAAGCGATTCATGCTGAGAGTGCGGGCAGTAAGCATCAAATCCGGGCTAACCTCTTGAAAGGCGAGAACAACACTGGGCAGCATGTAGACGAATGTTGCCAGAAACAGGAAACTGATCTTCATCTGTTCGCCGATACCGAACCACAAAATCAATAGCGGGTAAAAGGCTGTGATGGGCAGAAAACGCATGAGGTTGGTAATGGGTAAGATTATTGCCTTAGCCGTAGACGAGTAAAAGACCAGCATACCGAGGGGCAGACTAACCGCGGCGGCAAGCAGGCTGGCGGCTGTAATACGCCAAAAAGAATAGACAAGACCGTAAACGAGCTGGCCGTTTGTAAGAAGGGAAACAAATTCATCCAGAACGCTCGCGGGGCTGGGAACAAACAGCGGAGAGACGGCCATGGAAGCGAGCTGCCAGAGAATAAGAACCATGGCAAGCGGCAGAGCGGTCTTGATTTTAGGTTTCATCATCCACCTCGGCATCCGGTTTTTCCTGTTTTGTTTTGCGGCGGTAGGCACGATTTAGATACTCTTTCATGTACTTTTTATGCTCGATGCTGGTACAGAGCCAGCGGCTTTCATAAAGGCGAAACTTAGTATCCCATGCTTTGCCGTCACTGCGGCTTGGATGTTTATAGGCTGACTTTTTCTTGTGCGGCTTCTTCTTGGGACGGTAGTTCGCGGTTTGCTCGTTATACACGGAATCAATGACAGAATCCGGCGTGACGGGCAAGGGAGTAGACAGTGTTTTCATCTGAGTGCGTTACCTCCAAACCATGTTGAGTGTATGATAGCATATAACAGTTCACTCCTTGCCGCTTGACACGATCGCGCAGATAAAAAAGCCGAAGCAGGCGGAGGCGGCAAGACTAAGCAGAAAAATAGGAATGGAAAGTACGACCATGTCACTCACCCTGCTGCAGAATATCGCTGGTGTCCACGATAACAGAGGAATCATTCCCGGCCTGAACTGTCGGCAGCTTACCGTTCCACTTGTCGTACATCTGCTGACGGATCAGCTCCGGCGTGAGAGACTGGGAAATCAGACGGTTGGCATCGGCCTGGGCCTGAGCTTCGATCAGTTTGGCTTCTGCATTGATCTGCGCAGTCTCTTTTTCCTGATTGGCCTTGGTGATGGCAACCTCCTTTTCCTTTTCAGCGTTTACGTTGGCGGTCTGCTGCTCAATCTTGGCAAGCTCCAGATCCTGCTGGGCGTTGACCTTTTTCTGAACGGCAGAGCGGGTCTCCTCATCGGGGTCAATATTGATAAGGGAAACGGATTCGATCACGATACCGTAAGGCTCGAACTTCTGTTTGAGATAGTCGGTCAGCTCACTGTTGAGGGTGGCACGCTTATCGCCGAGCAGATCGATAACGGAATACTTGGCCGTGACTTCCTTAGTCCAAGACATGATATTGGGCTTGATGAAAGAATTCTTTACATCCTTGCCGGACTGACTCTTGAAACGGGTAAAGGTATCGGCTACTCTGTCTGCATCATAGCGATAGGTAAAGGTCATATCGACAGTCAGACCCTTGCCGTCATTGGAGGGGACCTCGAAGCTTTCATCATCGCTGGAGTCACCGTCTTTGCTGGCTGTCAGGTAGGACTGCTCAATGCCGATGGAATAGGTAGTCACGTTCTGCGTGGGGGAAATGACATGGAACCCCTGGGTAAGCGTTCTGTCCGAGATGCCGCCGTTCATGTTATAGACAACGCCGACATAACCGGCAGGGATCCGTACCGTGCATACAAACAGCACAATGACGACGAGCGCGATAATAACTGCGGTTGCGATACCGCCGAGAGATTTTCTCATTTTTGATTCTCCTTAAATTGTGTAAAAAAGTCGATGATCTTCTGGCCGATTTCATCAAAATGGGTACTGGATTCACACCAGAACAGAAACATGGCCAAGCCGATCAGGATCAGGAAAGCAGGCGGAAACATTTCAGGTCACTCCCCTCTTTTTCATTGTGAAATCACTCCAATCTTGATAAAATATCTATTCAAAACGGCCTGCTAACGGGAAAGCAGAACCGGTGTGTTGGGAAAAATTGGCACAAAAAATACACCCTTCCGGAGGCGGTGCTCCGGCAGTTTACAGGGTGTATAAGTGTCAAAGATATAGGTGTAAAATCAAATCGTTTCGTAAAGCGATTCTGTATAAGTGCGATAGTCTGTTATATCGCCGACCTCGCGTTTGTAGTCATCCGGGTATGTGTGTTGGAACCAGAGGCGCTTTTCTTCGATCTGCTGCCAGATGGGGGCGGTATCGTAACCGCTGTACCGCTCTGCCATGTACAGGAATTTTGGGATATTGAAGCCCCAGACATATTCATCGTAAGGTTCCTCTGCGTTGAATATTTTTCGGCGTTTTGACGGTGAATTATACGAAATGTATAAAAAGTCATCCTTGAACATGTGATTGAAGCATAGATTTGGATTGTAGACCAGCTTGGAGACATTTTTTGTGTTGAGAAAGCCATCTGCATAGCCGTAGTATAAACCGCGCATATACCACGGCGGCATATCATGGGCTGTCAGCTTTGTCTTGTAGCGGCCTTCGCTGTACAAAACGGATTCGTCCGCAGGTGCTGGTGTTGCAAATCTGTACTTGCCGCAGGAGTAATAGTTGGCGTGCAGACGGCTCATTCGGCGTCCAGAGCGGCGAGCTGGGCCTGAATCTCTGCCTCCGACATATCATAGAGTGCTTGATTCTGTTTCTTGGCGAGGACTTCGAGCAACTGCTGGCGGCGCTCTGCACTGAGCTACGTGATGATGAAATCGTTCCGTCTTTGTCCTTGACGGTTTCGGAAGCAGATAAGATGAACATGAAAATTTTTCTTATAGGAGATGTGAGGGCATCTCCATGGTCGAGCAGATGTGCTTTGAACACACGACCTCCGCGCCCCAAACGCGGCGTTCTTCCAACTGAACTACTGCTCGATAAAAAAGATGAAAAGTGTTCTACTTCTTGGCTCCCACGATTATGGCCAGAATTCAGACAGAAGCTAACTGTCACATGGGTATTGGTGTATCTGCATTGGCTACGTACTCTAAGCAGACCACATGCGAGTGGCGAAACCTTTGTCGGTGCCGGTTATCTGCAACCGCGCTCTTTTCATCTTTAGATATGTACGGCCTTAACCGCAGCCGCTGGCGGGCGTATTTGATGACGGAGATCATGCGGACTCCGGGCGGGGCACCATCCCCAGCCTTTTAGTGGGACCAGGGCCTTGCGGCCAGCCCCGAAAACGGAACATGAATTCATGCGGATTTCACTTCGCTGAGTGCGCCATGAAGGTGAACCCAAAAAGTTCTTTATCCACGAGCAGCTGTGCTCCGTTACTCCACGCACTTGGCGCACGATTGATCAGATCACTGCCAAAAAGTGGAATTGGAGGAGCGTACCGGTTCTGACCCGGCACTATCTGCTTGGAAGGCAGAGGTACTACCATTATACGAACGCTCCATAAGAGGGCGGATTGTTTTATAACGTGCTACCGCCTTCGCACGCTGCCCATACACCAGCCTTGCGGTTTGCGAAACGCCGACACTGCCATGCGTATGACCTTGCGTCAAGGATTTGATAGAACTTTAAGTTGTAACCGTTGAGCGATAAGGATTGATTCATATAAAGTTTTATGTTTCAGAAGTAAGGCTTGAGCGTTAAGCATTGAGCGTTTCGCTGCAAAAGGCCAATCATCTCCAGGCCAAATGATTTATACTCTCAGATCATTGTTATCTGTATAGTAAAAATCTACTTTTACACAATTTGTTATATGATAGCAGCGCAGTTTTTGATTTAAACTCTGTCATTGAGCTGCTAAATGGACAGAGCGGCAAGTGGTTCATCGCTTTCGGTGTACAGGCAGATATATTTAAAAGAGTTCAGAAACTCTGGATTTTAGTAGTCGAACTCGATGGTGGTAGTTGCATTGCTGACAGAGAGGGCTGCATCAAGTTCATTCTGGAAGGTGTCGATATAGGTCTGCATCTCCTTGATGATCGACTCGATGGAGGCATCCTTTTTGCAGCCTTTGAGGCCGTCGATCAGTTCATAGGTGTTGGTGTTGATATAAGTTTCGCGGGCACGCTGAACGTCGTCCGGGTCTGCTGCCTTGGCTGTGGCAGAGTTGCCGTAAATCGAGGCGACATGGCTGTCGGCACGGCGCTCCAGTGTACCGTTGTTCTGCTCGATCTCAGTGATAGCGTCAGCGTACTGATCGTTCAGCACGTCCAGCAGCTTCTGGTACATTTGGATCCCATTCTGTTTGAAGGCGATAGCTTCTGCCACAGTCATCTCCTCGTCGCCGACCTTGACATTTGTCAGTGCGTTGGAGACGGGGATAGCTGCCTTGATGGCATTGCGCCGGTTGATAAGGTCCCAAACAGAATCATAATCGCTTACGGCCTGTTTCAGAAATTCCTCAACCGGCTGGCCGAACAGCTGTTTCGTGTTGACACGGGCGCTGATGCAGAACTGTGCGTTTTCCAGAGCCTTACTGATACGGCTGTCGATAGTTTTCAGCTCCACAAGAGCGCGGTGGATGGTCATGCTTTCGTGAGTCATTGGGATTGCCTCCTTAGAATTTTAAACTTGAATTGTGTGTTGTGAAAACCTTTAGGAAATGGGGGCAGCTACACCCCCGGAAATCGGAAAACCAAATCATTCTGCCAGTACAAGCTCTTTTACTTGGAGCCATTGTTGATAGACAGGATGACGATAGGCATTGGTCAATATTTTTGCACCTGTGCCCTGCGAATTATTGATAAATTCATTCGAGTTTGTGATAGAACGAAGTGTCACGAGGTCTTTTTGCTTAAAGGGATTATCGCAAGTGAGTTTTTTGCACTGGTTGGTAATAAACCTAGATATATTCTGAACAGAGGAACAATAGCTGCGATCACCTGTTATAGGGTCAAACCGTTTCTTAGTGACACGAGCACCTGTAACAGTGGCACGGATCAGGAAATCATCGTCCTCTGGATTATAATTTAATTGTCGGAGTCCGTCACAAGCACCATTGTATACGGTTTCTTGATCACTCTTTACAGCTCGTTCGATATCTGATATAAATCGTTTTGGGATAAGAAGTTGTTTCATGCCGTCCTTGGCAAGGAATTCAACATAAGCGGAAGAATGGTCACTGCTTTGGTGGTAGTCCTTCTTTTTTACATTGAGGATCTGACCTTTATCCAACCCGACCCAGGCCAAAATCATAATGGCGCGGCTCATCGAGTAGGAGACACCGGGACAGAGTGCATCCAGATAATCGGCAAATTCCTGTTCAGAGAAAAAGAACTTGCGAAGAATTTTGTCATCGGATACTTCTGCGTAGGTTCGCTTGATCTCTTTATCATCATTGCAGACAACAAAGAAGAAGGGGTGGGTCGCGTACTGCTGCGGCGTGATGACATTTTTCTTTAAAAGATAATCAAGATAACCTTTGATCTCGGTAAGTTTACCGCGGTTGAGATAGTAATTATCGGCCTGAAGGCGTTTTACAAGATCATTGACAGTATCGACTTTCCAATCCTGAAAGCTGACCCCGGTTTCCTGCTCTAGCTGCTGGACGGTGAACATTGCGGACGAGGATTTCAGGGTGGATTTATATTCGGCGACATAAGAGTGAGACATAGTAAGCCTGCCTTTCTAGTGGTTTTATTGTACACTATGTAGACAGGCTTTTGCAAGCCCTTACGCCAAAACTTGTTCCGATTTCATATTGACCGGCTGCATATAGCGCAAAATGGGATTTTGACGGAGAATAGCCGGGACAGCCTTTTGCCAGTTTTCTGTGGTAAAAGTACCGATGGGATCAGAAAAATGAATATTGCGGGCTGTGATGCGGCTCTCGACTGCAAGAGTAGACGGCATATTCAGACCTTCGACCTCGCCGATTTGAAAATCCACGTGAACCGGATTGTGTTTTTCAAATCGTTTTGTGGTGAAGGCAATCGCTTCGCATTGGCCGCTGACTTGATTATAGCGGTCATTGCTGATGATGAGATACGGATGGACACCGACATACTTGTGAACGTCGCTGGGGAAGACGGTATCGGTCGTAAAATACCCCCAGCGGATCTCCCCGAATCTGGGAGTGGTTTTACTGGGTGTAAACATGGTGTGGGTTCAACTCCTTTTTAGATATTCAGCGGTCGTGTTGTTTCGCGGTATTCTTTTGCTGTGACTATACTATACCACATCGCAACACACATTTCAAGAGCAAAACCGAAATGTTAATAATTTATTCACAAAGAACGATTTTATACTGAAAACCGGCGCTTGACAGGGTAAAAGAGCAGGAATCCCTGGAAAAAGCTGGTGCGGAAACCTTGACGGATGCTGCCTGTAGGACAAAGCCGGAACCGCCGGAGCACAGCAAAAAAGGGGCCTTTGTGCCGTTATTAAAAAGGTTAATTGCTTTAACAGGGATGGTGGCACAGAGACCGGTTGATTCATCCCCGGAGAACAAAGAGATAAAGGCTTCTTTATACGGCTGCATCATTGCATATAGCTCTTGCAAAGAAATCGTTTTAGAAACATCGTTTGCCATTTTTTCTCCTTTTTAGCTTCAAAGTCCAAATTATAGGACATATCATCTGATACAATAGAAGTACAGACCTAGAAAGCACACACGCCTATATGTTGTTGAAATAATTATATGACACCATAGGGTTGTATTCAAGTCTACAAATGTCACCATAGGAGCGGTTTCACATGGATATTTTAATCAAACGCATAAAACAGTGGCGCTATGATCATTATGCAACCCAACAGCAGCTTGCTGATAGAATTGGTTGCCCGCGTAACACCTTACAGTGCTGGGAAACAGGCAGACGGTCACCTGGATGTGAGGCATTAGCGGAATTGTGCCGGGCCATGGATGTATCGGCAGACTGGCTGCTGGGGTTATCGAAAGAGCCGGGGCGGTGTCAGGCGCTGGCTTCCTCAAGGGCGGAGACGGCCTCCGACACGGATTCATTCAGAGCGGTTGCGGCTTCGTCCAAAGAGTCCATGGCGGACTGCAGGGATTCGATTGCGGATTCCATAGCCGAGTAACGTTCGGAGCCTTCCATGCTTTCCGGCATGTTGTCAAGTGCTTCCTGTTCATCGTCCTGCACTGCTTCGATTTCATAGCACAGCTCGTCCACGCTGGCGGAGAATTTTTCGTTCAGGTCAGTGATACTGTGAATGATGGTGCTGATGGCTTTACGACGGGCGTTGTTCATGATGATTTCTCCTACCTTATTATATAGTGTGGTTATTTACGCCACGGTTCCTTGCCCTGATTTTTGATTTCGATCTGGCAGAGCTGCATAGCGGCAAGCGCGGTATCATGGGACTGCGGTGTAACACAGGCACAGCAGGAAGCGTCAACGGAGATCGTAGCTTCCGGGAAGCGAGCTTTGGCGAGAATAGCGTTGGAGAGGACGCAGATGCCGGTACAGAGGCCGATAAATTCGATCTCGATATTATCGCCTGTATCGTACATATAGTCAGTAATATTATCTGCATATCGCAGAATATATTGAGCAAGTCGCTCTGTTACAACATCATCCCCAAAGGTGGCTTTTTCAATAGGGAAAACATCAGCTGGGTCATATTTATCCCATACTTTACAAATTGCTTCCCAAACAAAGGATTCAATTTGCCATCCCGGTTCGCCACGAAGGCAGTGATAAACAGGAAGGTGTCTGCCTTCATTGGTGTTGATATAATCATTATGGTGGGTATCCTGTGTGCAAGCGATAAATGTACCAGCTTTAGCTTCTTGTTTGATCTTAGCGACGACATTTGGCACGATGGCTTGTGCTTCCTTAGTGCCAAGAGAGCCGGTGATGAAGTCGTTTTGCATATCGACAACGACGAGAATTTTATGCATGGTATTCCTCCATATAATCTTTAGCGGCAGAGATAAGTGTGGTGCGCGTATTGGTAAGATTTCCGTTGACGACTTCATCGAGGAGATAATTCAGACAGCGCTTGAAATCTGGCCCAGGCGTATAACCACAGTGGATCAAATCTACACCGCTGATGGCAAGGTCTTTGAGAGAAAACTTTCGCTTTTCAAATACAGCGGTGGCAAGATACAGGTATGTGATTTGTGCTTTGCGAAGCGGATTCATTTCACCGAAGTTCGCATAGTTTACACCATGGGCGTAAAGATCGGCAAAGCGGACGATCGTAAGCAGTTGGGCGTTTTCTGCGCCGAGTTTGGCAATCAGACGATTGGCGCAGCGAGCGCTTGGTTCAAACTGATAATCGTGATACTCGATCAGGGTTACAATGCGCTCCCGCTCCACATTGGAAAACTTGAGACGGCGGAGAATACTGTCGGCCATATCGGCGCTAACCTTGGCGTGACCGTAGAAATGACCGATGCCATTTTCATCCTGTGTGAAGCACTGCGGTTTGCCAATGTCGTGTAGAAGCATCGTCATGCAGAGTTCAAACCAGTGGGCATGTGCAGTTGCGGCAAATTCAGATTCATACGAAACTGCGTTACAAAGTTTGCCAACAGCTTTGAAGATATGGTCGCAAACTGTATAGGCGTGATAGGATGAGTGCTGGTTGAAATCAATGCAAGATTTTAGCTCCGGGATGATTTGACAGAACACTGGGCGATATGCATGAAGTGTACAGTACAACATGTGTAGGTTACTTTCACCGGCAAGAAATATCTTGCGGAGTTCATCCTGAATGCGCTCGGCTGAGATATTGACAAGCGATGGAGCCATCTGGTTAATAAGCGTTTCGGTTTCAATGCCAACATAGAATTTCAACTGGACACTGAAGCGGATTGCGCGGAGCAGGCGAAGAGGGTCTTCTTGAAAGCGGGTTTTGGCATCTCCGACGCAAACAATAGCCTTGCGCTTGATGTCGCGGCGACCGTTGAAGGGGTCGACCAAGGATAGGTTGACAGCATCCTTGTCGCCGGAACCAACCTTAGCGGCGATGGCATTCATGGTGAAGTCGCGGCGGGAGAGATCCTTTTCAATGTCAGAGGTGAAGACTACGGAGTCTGGGTGGCGGCTGTCGGAGTATGTACCGTCTGTACGCATCGTCGTGACTTCATACTGACTGCTGGACATAACGATCGTGACTGTACCGTGTTGGATGCCGGTGTCTATGGTCTTGGGAAAAAGCTTCTTAACTTGCTCCGGTGTTGCTTGCGTGGTGACATCGTAATCGTGCGGCGTTTTGCCAAGAAGGATGTCGCGCACGCAGCCACCAACCAAATAGGATTCATAGCCGCGCGCATTGAGAACGTCCATAAGAACGATGAGGTCAGGCGGCAGAGTGATGCGGGACAAGATAGCAGGCATCGGTATTCACCTCCATGACAAATTCTTCGATGCGCTTATAGTCCGGGTTGGGCGGCAGGGAAGTGTTTTTCTTATCATATTCAAGCCGCTTTTCATAGTCGTTGATGAGGTCGAAAAACTCATGATAATATGTGCCGTCCGGCTTTTGGAATTTACCGCCACGAATCTCCAACAAAAAGTCACGGTCGTCCTCACGGTAGGTATTGATTTCACCCTTTTCGAGGATGTCAAAGCACATGAGGTAGAGCCGGACGAGGTGCATAGCATGTTTATTGAGATGCATATCGTCCTTTTTGGAGTTGCGCTTGCCAAGCTTTGCGTACTGGCCGATGACCGTGCCGAGATCAGAATTCATCTGCTTGAAGCTGCGCAGTGGATAATGCTTGAGATCGCAGTCGATGAAAATTTCAGTATCCATGCCATCTGTAACACCTTTGTCAATATACAAGTGGACTGCATCGCCCGGAATATCCTTGTGCTGAAGGCGGAAATCCTCAAAAACAGATTTGCAGGTGCCGAGAATATGCCTTTCCTTTTCATCCTGCGGATAGTGATCGTGTGTCAACGCATTTTGTAGGCGGCGAAGCTGTTGATTGGCATAGCCGCCGAAAGCGTGAACGGCACGCTGAGATAGGAAAAGATTTTTATTGTCAATCAAACGCTGACCGACGGCATTGATGTAAAAATAGTGTTCCGGCTTACAACCAAGCAGCTCAATCGTGTTTGGGTTGCAACCGATGAGGAGCGAGATCAATTTGTTAAAACTATAGACCGTGGTATCTGTTGCTTCATCGACGCGCTGCTCGAAGTGGGAAAGGCCAAGAATTTCATTGGGGGAGTTCAGAGCACAGCCACGAATGTCGACATCCGAGCCTTCGATGTTCGTTCCGTAAGCGTGGGAACCGCCAAGAGTGAGGAAAATGATGCGCTCGCCGAGATGCGGGTCTGTATAAAGAAATTCATAGGGCTTTGTGTTGATAAGAACATAGAGTTCGTTTTGGGTCATAAAGCCTCCTTAAAAGCGGTAAGGGTCTTCCGGGTAATAATCAAAGTGCGGCATGGGAGCAAGCTTGAATTTGTTGCGATCATGCATAGAATCGATCTTTGCGGCAGTGGCGGTGTCGATACCATAGTAGCCGGTGCGGATATAGATATCAAGGAAATCATAAGTAAAACCGAAATTATCCTCATCACTCTTATCGGTCAGGCCATCGGCGGGAGCCTTATGAACGAGATTTTCAGGCAGGTTTAAGACTTCCGCGATCTTGATAACCTCGGTAGCGGTGAGTTTAGCGAGAGGGGCGAACTGACCGGCGCTGTCACCGAACAGGGTATTCCAACCCAAAAAATCCTCTGAAAAATTGCACGTATTAGCGACTCTTCCGTTGCATGTCTGCGCTACCGCAAAAAGAGTTGCCATGCGGATGCGGGGAGGTAGATTCGTTTTGGTCTGGACAGAAGGAACCAAGCCACAGGCAATCATAGCGACCCTGATTGCCTCAGTCGCATTGCCGATATTGATTTCATAGCTTTTAATACCAAGGTGTTCACACAGCTGTTCGGCATCTCCAATATCCTTCTGATACCCGTCCGGCATGAGAACACCAATGACGCGATCTTCACCGAGCGCTTCGACACAGAGCGCAGCGACGACGCTGGAATCCTTGCCGCCGGAGATGCCGATGATGGCTTTGCAATCGGAGCCATTCTGGCGGAAATACTCACGGATCCAGCCGACGATTTCGTTTTTGACTTTGACGGCGTCGAAGGTGTAGGGTTTGGAATTTACAGCGTTAAGATTTTTCTGATTCATAATGGCCTCCTTAGCCTTTATCGAGACGCCAGAGTTCGACGTCAGTATTTTTGAATGCTTTTTCAATCATGGAATAGACTTCATCCCAGTTGGCACCACCGCGCACACAGCCAATCTTGTAGGGCATGGCAACCGAGCAGTTGAGATCACATGCGACCTGTGCAAGACGTTCAAAGCAGGTAGCGAGAGCTTTTATATTTGTGTACTGTGCGCCATCATAGCCATAGCGATTCTGGGCGTATAGATTTGCAATGTACCTGCCCTGATATGGAAGATACTTGCTATGAGTTTCGTTTTCATCCATGGGAATCAGCTGCATGAGACCGAGAAGTTTTTCGGTATGATCCGATAAAGCTTCGCAGAGGAGCGCATAATATCTATACACATGTGGATAACGTTGGCGCACCTCCTTGGCAACACCGGAATTCATTTTGCCTTGGCAGTTGACCTGATGGGCGATGATCTTAGCCTTGGAATCAAAGAGATTTCCGTCAATAATTTTGATAGACATATCAGATTCCCTCCAGATTCAGGCGATTGCGGATGTCAGAAAGTGTCTGGCGGCGCATCATCTTGCCGTTACGGAACACGGGCTGCAGCATATCGACGCTGCGATAGAAGTTCTTTGCTTTCTGATCCATTTCATCCTGCACGCGGATGCGGCCATCCTGCTGATCGTCAAAGACAACACACAAACCCTTGAGGCTCTTTTTGAAATGGTCTGCATCGGTTTTCGGATCCTTGAAGATATTGACCTCCTTGCCGTCGATAACGCCATGCGTTGCCTTGACGGCCATGCCGAAGGTGTCGCGAGTGAACGGTTTCAAAATACCATCCTGTTCGATGCATTGCATGGAAAAGCTGCCGACGCCGAGCGCAACATTACAGGCGGCAAAGTCGTGGGCTTCCAGCTCCTTATAGATGGCCTCACAGCGCTGAATCGTGATGGAATCGCCATAGATAGCCTTGACGTGCGGATCGAGTACCTTGTAGCCCTTGGAGTTGACCGTGCCGCCGAACTGTTCCCACAGATGGTAAACGGTCTGGGTTACAATTTCAACCGGGTTGCCAGAGTCACCGCGAATGAGTAGGCAGCCGTCATGTGCCATGATTTCATCGTGGAGCTGCGGTAGAATATTATCGACAAGATTCCAGTAGTCGTAGGAATCCGAGACGACAGAGAAGCTGGAATGTGGATACAGCTCGGTCAACAGGCGGCGAAGCATTGTGATTTCATCGCCATCGACGGCGAAGTTGGAACACATGACGCTGTGCTCGGTCGAGACAGAACCGTAAGCAACCGGCTCAAGGCTTGCGTCACAGTAGTAGTTCTTTTCAAGGTAGGGAATAGCGGGCACGGTGGCAGTGTTAAGGAAAGACAGACACCAACCGGCGCTGGATTTGACAGCGGATTGCAGACATTCCTGCCCACGGAAGGAGAAATCGCCGAGCGCTTTGCCGCGTGGAGTGGAATCATCGCAGGTTTTGTCATAATATTCATCCACGATTTGACGGTAGAGATGGCCGACCGTGGCGGAGATCATGGGATGCCAAAGCTCGGCGCTGATAAGAGATTCCAGAAACTGCGGTACCCACGCAAAATCCGGGTGGGTGTTTTTCATTTCGAGGAAGGGAACATGGATGGGACAAAGTGTGCCTTCCGGCAGGGCGTTGATCTCAACTGGCAGGTAGCCGAGGTGGTGCAGGTCAACAAACTTTGTACTGTCGTAGTTCTTTTTTCCGATCGTATTATCGAGAACGGTTTCGATTTCATCTGTAACATCAGCCAAATTGCGCTGGAAGAAATGCTCATCGAAATAGTCGATCAGATACTCCTGACAAAATGCTTGAACGCCGAAGACGACAATGCTGTTGATATCGGTCAAGCGGGACATGCGCGGGGTAAAGTAGCTGGTCAGCTCGGTCGTTCCCTTGGGAAATTGGCGGGAATGTGTGGTTTTGTAGAAGTCACAGAGAAGCATAGGATTGATGCTCATTTATAGTCTCCTTTAAAATTCATAGATAATTTCAATACGGTCATCATGGCCGGTGAAGATACTATTGGTAGTATAGACCTTAGAGATAAGTCCGGGTTCTGAGAAGATTTTGCCGCGCTCCGGGTCAAGGATAGAGTTCTCGCAGTGGGAAACATACATCGCGGTATCGCCTGCACCAAGCTCCTTCAGCTTTTTGGCGGAGTAGTACATCGTACCGCCGTAGGAGCAGATGTCATCGATCATGAGGATTCGTGCGTCTGGCTTAACATCGCCAACTACATCCAGACCGAGAATCGTGCCGGTGTTCCAGTCGCGGAGCTTGTTACCGTAGAGAACGGTAGTATCCTTTGGCACAAAATCAGCGTAGCGCTTGAGTGCGCCGACATCGGGGAAATAGAGCATATCAGGCTTAAACTGATATATAGCCTTGTAAATAACTTGTTTTAGCTGCGGGCGCATTACACAGACATGGTTAAGTAGCGCAACAGATACATCGGAATGCGGGTCGAAAACATTAACCTCGGAAAAATTCATGGCGTTCAGCATTTGGCAGAAATACTTGAGGGTAAAAACCTCTCCATTCTTTGTCCTGTCCATACGGGCGTTGGGAATGTATGGCATAGTAAGAATAGGAGACTCGCCCCTATTCTCAGAAATATTGGAGGCGATCATGGCAATGTCTGCAAATTCAGACATGGATTCATACAGCCATGTGATTGCATTTGGTGCTGTGTGCTGTTCGTCATGCATATCGAACTTGATGAGATGTGTACCATCAGGGAAATCAGTAATAGCGTAACGGGATCGGATCATAAATTGCTCCTTTACTTGAAATAGTGTTTCGTTATAAGATTCAATACCCTGCGAGCTTGACATATCCTTGCAAAATCATCAAATTGATCCAAGTGATTCAGAAAAACTTCATCAGAAAATCCTTATCCACTGTAAAATTTTCCTTTATCAATACAAGCCACAGAGATCCATTGCGTAAGCACGATTCATCTCAATACCGGCGTGCTGACAATCGTGCTCCAGCATATACATAAGTGCCATAGGGCGAGTGCATTTTATTTTTTTTGCTGCACAAGAAAGGTATATTCACCGCGGGTATTCTGACCGGTGCAAAGTATGTTCATGTAGAAATCATAAACCTCCTGCTGCTTGCGTGCATTGGCAGGGGGCGGGCGATTTTCTCGGCTAGACTGTCAACGGCATCATCATACCTTTTTTTGATGCCGTGACCGAATTTGTAACAGAACCAGAAGAACGAGGCTAAACAGACAGCGACAATCAATGCGCTAAGAAAAAAGACCCAACATAACACGGTTCCTTCCAATCAATAGTTGCAGAAGAAGGCGGTATAAACCTGAAGAATAAGTAAACCCCAAAAGATTACCTGAAGAATGATGCCGAGATCGCTGTTGTTGTTATTGTTACGCATGATAAATTCCTCCTTATTTTTGAGCCGCGTACTTAGCGGCAACTTCTTCACGGGTGAGACGAGTGCGACCGGGAAGCGTTTCGGTCTGATAGGTGGCCTGCTGCGTGGGGAATTGCTTTTCAAGTCTGGCCATCTGCTCTCTCTCATCGCTGGCACCGGTCAGGCGGTCAGCGTAGGCAATGTTCATTTTGATGCCCATATCCTGACAGTCCTCGAAAATCATATACATCTGGGCTTCTTTTTCGGTACAATTTTCACGCTTGCACATTTCTTCGGTGGTCGTACCGCGCAGATTTTTGCGGTGGAACTTTATGTATTGATAGGAATCCCAAACCTCCTGCTGCTTTTTGTACCGGTCTGGCGTGGGTGCGATTTTCTCAGCTGTGTCATCAATGGCCTTTTCAATAGGTGGCAAGATCATACAGCCGAGACCGAGACACGCACCACCAACTATAGCAACGATGATAAATACGAACGCGGCGCAAAAGAGAAGCTGTAATAAAATCATAGTGAAGATCCTTTCTTGGCGCGGCAGCGCATAAGTTGGATGGACATTACACTGCGTTGGATTTGTGTGGATAACTCCCGGTCAGGCATATTGTGCGCAAGAACCAGATCGATTTCATGCTGTGTCCATGAGCGGTATGGGTAGCCAGAAGTCTGGCGGTAATTTTTACGGCGATAGAGATTTCGCAAATCAGCATCTTTTGAATTTGGCAAGATTTGGATGACCTCCTTATTTTTAAAATACTTCTTTTGTGCGGAAAAACAAGCGGTAAATATTACCAGAAATTATCTGCGCAGCACCGACGAAAACGAGATAAAATCGCCGCCAAAGTTGAAGCCGAAATCTGTTACACCGGTGTTCAGGGAATATACCACACAAATCCTGTACCAATAAGGTCGATTGTTATTGATGCCAGCGAGAACACGGCCGTTGGCGTCATCGTACTCGTAGATATTCAGACTGGCGGTATTGCAGATCGGGTATGCGCCGATGACAACGCGGTTCATTCTGCTGCCTCCCTTTCTGTTTCAACCGGGATAGAATTCATGCGGTCAATGATGTCGTCGATATCGCGACCGACAAGAGCACTGAACATTTCAGAAATGTTATTGCGTTTATATGCCTCACATACAAAAGCGGCGAGGTCTTCATCGGCTGTGCAGACGTCTTCAAGTGTCCGATTGATGGATCCGCCGAACTCATCACGCAGGTCAAGACTGCTATAAATCGTATTGATTTTTTCCGCAGTGGTCTGGTCTGTGTTGGGTTCGAGGTCTGCAGCGCAGCGATAGCAGATGGACTGAGAGGTGAGGCCGGTGCCGACATAGATTTGTTTTGTACCGCAGTTGGGGCAGGTGAGGATGAATTTGGGATTGATGTTGTTCATAAAATCACTCCTTCATAATAAGGGCGCAGGTTATACCGTCTCTTTTACTTTACTGAGTTCGCACCACAGACGTTGCAACTCACCTTCAATAGCATCGGCGTCGTCAAGCAGGACACGTAAGCCGGGAGCACCGCTCATACCGTAGTTTTCAATGGCGTGCTGTTCCGTATCAAAATTCATATAGGCATCAAAAAGCTGGGAGAGAAAATCGTCGTCGTCCTTTACATCGAATGACAGTATAAAATTCTCACCTGCGGGGGAATACCATTCAAGCTCGATAGAATTATCGTCGGTATCGATATAGGACTTCCAATTATTGTCAGCCAGAGCATCCAGAATTTTTTGAGAAATCATAGTACAGATACTTCCTTTATTTAAGAATTTGTCCATTCGATGGAATCAAAGGGAGGGTAGGAAACAGTGACAGCACCGGGAAAACGTTTTACACTGCCATTTCTGAAATAGTACCTGGTGTACTCATTGGTGTCGCAGCAGCGGGTGGTCAGCTCGAAAATTATGGTGGGGAAGTTGTAGGAGGCTTCACGAATATCGTTTTCAAGGGAGAACTCGACATCCTCGCCGGTGTCAAAGGAAAGGCTGGATGTGGCATAGAACGGAGTATCGACGGTAGGCTTGCCGTACAATGGATAGCAGGAGATACCGTCATATACATCACCGGTGATTTCGTTGTCGTACAGGTAGCGGGTTACCTGCTCGACGGTTTCCTTGTCCATATAGTATGGGGCAAGCGTTTCGTCGTTATATACGCGAAGGCTGTGTTGGTATAACATGGTTAAAATTCCTCTTCTGATGAAATCAGGTTCAAAACAAACTTGTTTTCTGCATCATCCACGATCCTGATTTGAATTTCAGCAACAGGCTTATTATTGATGAGAAGCGGAATGTTCTTTTTGTCGGGAAGGCCGTTGCAGAGTTGGTGAAGGTCCTGAGTGGTAAAATTCATAATCAAACATCCTCCTTACTGTGAGAGCATATAGCCGCGCTGAAACTCTACGCAGCGATTCCAGTCCATGACTTCAGAGATAGAATTATCGCCGACTTCATTTTCAAAGGCACATTCGGCAATGAGCTGACAATAGTCTGCGACAGTGAGCGCATTCTTGCCGGTGTCATGGATGCCGCCGTAGCTTTCCACCATTTTAGACAGCGTTTGATAGTAGCTGCTGATATGGCCTGAGATCTCATCAAGAGTCATATCGCCGACATCTTCAACGGATTGCGTGACGCAATAGGTTTTATCCGTGTCTTCTGTGGTGTCCAGCCAGACGATCTGGGTGAATCCATACCTGGTAGGCGAGAGCCTGCGGCAATACTGGGCGCAGTCTGGATCTGTCAGAAACCAGCTGCCGACATTGCTGGGAAGATCATGTACATTCATTGTGATTCTCCTTATTGTGGTACCGAATTTGATACAAAAACGATACCATTATTTTTATTTATTAACGTACATTTTGTTGGTCTTGCTTTGCTATCGTCAGCAAAAACATAATAATCCGGTATCCCGTTATGCAACCCCCTTGACGCCACCATGATGTTTAGCTTTCCGTTTGCTGTCATAAGCGCACCGGGGAGGATACGATTCAGTCTTTTGTTTGTAGGCTTATGTTCCTTAACGACAAGTTTGTCTGTCACACCGCCATTGTTGCGGTACTCTTCTAGGCTGTCCGTTTCTTGTTTAATAGCCTTGTGACGATTTGTCGCTACCAACTTTTCGTCGAGATAGTATTTTTTCTTTGCGTTTTGCTGCTGGCAAACCTGACGATCATGCCTTCTGAATTGCTTCAATTCATAGGGAACGCGACTGTTGATTGTGTTGTCAAAGCAACCGCCCGGTAGAACAGAACAAACAATACAATAGGCGTCCAGCCAGTGGTCTTTGCTTACGCCGTGTGCCTCACGGTAATCGTATGTGCTTTTCCCTGTTTTTACATAAAAATGACCTTGAAAAAGAGAACCCAATTCTTTCGTAAGCGCCGGGATAATTTGGTTCAATACACTCAACGCACCATACTTTTTGTTGAGACCTTGCTTCTTTTTTGCGAGTTCTTCTTTTAACTTGTCGTCCTTATGTACAAGGTCGTGGTGTTTTGTGCATAATCCAACGATGTTGGTAATAGTGTTACTGCCGTTTTCGCTTCTTGGAATCACATGATGATAATGCTCTATCGTCTTCTTGCAAAACAGGCAATGATGGTCTTGCTGTTCAGAGACAGCACTTTCAAGGCTGTCTTTTTGATAAAGAGGACCTTGTTGATACTGCCACTTCTGAATATTAGGATTGTCGAGTGCCATAAACGCAAATTTGTTGATTTCTAGCACGACATCATTGATAGGAAGAAACTTGCCAATCTTCTTCACAAGGTTAATGTGCGTTAGCAAAAGATGATTGGCAGTAGGCGTAAGCCACCCAGCGGGTCTGGCTCTGTTGTTGAACCGCGCTTCTTTGTTCTTAATGCCAATGCAAAGAACAGGTTTCTCACAGCCAGGCAGATTACGTTCAAAAACGCCTATCTTTTGAGCACGCTTGCTGATGTTACAACCTTGCGCTGTGCTTTGCTTTTTGCATTTCTTGGATAAAGTGCCGTGTGAAGCTGCACGACGCTGGCGCTTGCAGCGACGGTAATGTCTACGTCCCTGACGATATTCTTTGCGTTTTGCCATCAGCTTGGGGATTTCCTTATTGCGCGTTTCAAGATGAGCAGTAAAGACCGCAGCACCATCCCATTTGACTACTGCTACCCCGATATTGGTTCTGCCGGGGTCGATGCCTAAATAGAGAGGTTGCACAACATCATTCGTTTCGTACAACAATTTAATAGTAAACGGGTTTGTTCTAACGACTCGTGCTTTCTTTTCTTTCAGAAGGTGGCGAACATGACCACAGCGAGTCGTCGGCATCAAAGGTTTACTGTCTTTGTTGAGCACATATACAGTAGCCATATACGCTACCTCCTTTACGATAAATCTCTTCTGCCGAGGCAGAAGGTTGTGTAACCCTTGGCTAAAGATATTTACTAAGTAGAGCTGCATACTGGGTTGACATCTGCAGGTACATAAGTATCTGATGCCTGTGTCCTACACGCTAGTCAAGACTGCTCCTATACTGCAAGTAGGACTTATTTAAGTGTTTCGTTTACGAAAAAGATGTCGTTGTGTTCGTAGCATTTGCGGCATGTCAGGCAGTTGCGGGCACCGCAGTTGATTTCGACATTGTGCTGCTTGCTGTACGCCTTATCGTAAACGGTGAACACCTTATCGATCCAACTGTAGTTGGAGAAATCCTGCGAGACCTGATTGAGGTGGTCGGAACTGTATACGCAAATCAGATTGTCCGGCTTGCCAAGCTCCTGAATGGCCTTATCCATGAGGGCTGCGTTCTTTGTCCAGATAGCAATCGTACACCACGGATTCGCCATGGCAATGCGGATGTAGTTTTTAGCATGTGTCACATTGACAAGATCACCGTGACTTTCAAACCGGGCAATGCTGCTGTTTAAAACAGGCAGTTCGTAAACCTCAAGGTCATGACTGGAAAGAATCTTGGTGTTTTCTGCATAGCGGTTTCGTGCGGCGGGATAAATGGCCAGCCCACGCTTGGCATAGCAGTGTGCGCATACGCTGGTTTCATCCTGGGCACGCTGCTCACAAATGGGATTGCAGAGCATACTGGTGGTGATGGTCGGAATGCCGTTCATTTTGCCTTGCGGGTGAGAGATAAAGATCTGTTCTATGACACGATCGTTTTTCATGTTATGTATCCTTTCTTGGCAGCGCACAAGAGCGGATACAATATTCAGTTTTTATATCTCACCCTTGGCGGCTGGTATTACAGCAGATAGGTTATTCATTGATCGGATATGCGCTCAGATTCCACGCATTACCACACTCGTAATAAAGGCCATATTTGCTGAACAGGTCCTGCAAGGCAAACATGTCATGATTGTTAAGAATGTCATACAGAGTGCCTTCAAAACTCATGCTCAAAATATTTGGCTCACGGACATATTCAAAATAGTCACGCGGATCCATATCGTCTTCGATGAATGGCTTGCCGCCGTAGCGATACACGGTTTTGCCGTTTTTATCTTTACCACTCGTGCCCATGCGCTTGCCGTTATAGTAGATATAGACATCCTGCCAGCAATCTTTTTCGATGCACAACGTATAAATGTCATGAGCGAGTGCCTCGGCGCGGTCTGCCCAATCCATATCAAAGCTCGGTGCCTTATACGGGTCATCAGACCTGCCTTTGTAGGCAGCGGCGATGATTTCCTCGTCGTTTTCATTGACAATAGCCCACAGATCTTCGAGCTGCGTGGCGAGCATATCGTTCACAACCTTTTTCAGGACTTCTTCTGTGAGAGGGCCAGGCTCATTATGTAAAGCATCGACAACCTGGCGGAGAGTAAAACCATCAAGCAGAGAATCAGCCATATTCATAATGCCGTCCTGGTGGCGTTCGGACGGAAGCACGTATAAACTATCCATAGTCATTCCTCCTGTACAGGATGCATGTCGATATGCCAGCCGTCATTCTCTTTGGTGCAGATGACACGGTCGATCAGTTGGTCACCAACCGTCATGGAGATGGTCTCGCACTCGATGGGCAGACCGTTGACGAGTTGTTTGAAATCTTTGAATGTAAATGGAGTCAATACAATGCCTCCTCTAAAGGTTTGTGGTTGAACAGCTTGCTAAAGACATTGTTGTACTGCTCGTCCTTGAAGTGTTCGCCGTCATCAGTTTCTTGTGGATATTCGAATTCACCCTGAAATTCAGCCTGGTCGCCAATTTCATCGAAAATGGCAATGATGCCCTGCAGCATATTGTCGAGATCGCCGTTATGATATGTATCGAAAAACTTGTCCGTCAGTTCAACCAGAAGCATTTTCTGCTGATAGAAAGCTACGGGGTCAAGGTTCAGATTTACAGTAGTATTCATATGGTTCACCTCTTTTACTCCAGCGTGGATTCTTCAATAAACCATTTGTGATAGATTCCGGTGTCGGGAACGTAAAGCTCCTTCCGAAACGGTTCATCACATGCTACAGTGACATGCCATTCCTGAGCTTTTAGGTTGGAAATCGTATTGTGAAAATCAGCGTCAACATCCTTGATCGCTGTGTCCTTGTTGCGGAATGCGTAATAATCATGGCCTTCATGGCCGTCGTATGCTACGATATAAATTGTTTCCATATGATTGCACCTCCATCAAAGCTCCGTTTTATTCGACTTCTACCATTTCGAGCAGATCATATACGCTGGAGCCGTCGTCGGTTTCATCATCAAGGCGGCAAATCAGCTCTTTTATCGCATCATTTTTATCTTCCGCCGCGACAAGGTAGGCGTCGGCAAATTTGCGTTTCGTATTATAAACACGGCAGTCATACAGATGGCTCATACTGTTTTCACCTCAAGTTCGGATTGTAGATAGGTTTTAGCTCCATGCACTGATTGCGGCAGGCGCTGCCTTTAAATTCGCAATAGTGGCATTTATCGAATATACCGTCTTGGGTTTCGAGGATTGCGTCCTCGTAGGAATGGTCTGTCATGTTGCACCTCGCATCAAACATAAATTTTATTTCCAACCATAAACTCTTTCAAAATAATGTCCATTGTCATAAAAAACAGATTCAATATGGACGTTTGCGGCACCATTTAATGTACGTATTTCGTCAACTGCTTTCTGTGCGGTCTGCGTATGGATAAATTCACAACAAGTGTATGTGTCGCCCTGTATGTTTTGTAAATAGTACACTTTATAACATCTACATTTTCGAGTTGACATATAAGTATCACCTTAACTTGCTATTGACTATATTGATTCGCATTTATCGTAGTATTGTGGTTATTTCTTTTCTGCAACTTCTATAATTTTATAAAAGTCGCCATATTCCTTAAAGATACGTTCCTGCTCTGCAGATGCTGCCTCAAAATCAAACCTTTTTGCAGCAGCAAGGCAAGCTGTATCTGCGCATTCGTCTAAAGAAATATAAAGTGGAACACGGGATGTACGGATGTTTCGCTTGAGAACATATTGAGGTTCATCGATGCTAATACTGAATATAGACCATGTTGTCACATCATTTTCTGACGTATTTTCTTCGAGTGTGATTTTTAATGTCTGATGGTCACTGCTCATACAACAATGGATACCATTTTTAAAGCTATCGTCGAATTCTTTGTTGGCGTCACGATTTGCTGCCTCAAAACATTCACGTTCACTATCAAATGGACCAACCACGGTAATATCTGGATCAAAAGAGTATGTACACAAGTAATACCATTTGCACATAAGTTTTATCCCATCTTTCTCACAAAGTTTAGTTCAAAATTCTTCATGCCGTCATCGTTGTCATCTTCCGAGAGTGAACAACCCCTTGCAGCACATTTGACAGCAGCTTCTTGACTCTTGGCGTAGATACTCTGCGAAAAGGTTCCAATCAGAGTCCCATCGTTTTCAAGCCAGTTGTAACTTACATAATACCAATACATAGGAAACCTCTCAGTCGTAGAAATCTCTCACGATAGTTTCGCACCATTCATCATTCGGGATGCCGTCATCGGCGCTGTCGATGAAAGAGTTCGCAATCGTTTCTGCATCGCCTTCATCGAGGGCACGCTGGATACGGTCTTCTATTTCATCTTTGGACCATTCGTCATCGCAATCGTATTTATTTTGGAAGTATTCACGGATACGGTACTCAGCTTCTTTAGTGGCACGCCACATAAGGTGTTCTTGATGAACGTCTTCACAGAGTTCATCAAGATGCTCCAGCACAAAGTTTAGTGCGTCCACATAGCCTAATTCGTAATTGTAGCTGCAGTACGCATGATCGTCATAAAACTTCTTGTCCAATTCGTGATTGTCGCGTATAAACTCCAAATCTTTCTTCGTCATTGTTGTTTTCCTTTCACAGCTTGATCCTGAATCGGAATGGCTCTTCTAGAATACAGTGCATACACTTTATTCTGGTTAAGCGGAGAACACTTTGTGGTGTGGAAAACCTCATCGGAACACCGACATAGTGCTTTTTTAGTTCTCTCTACAGCCTCAGAGGGACCATCAGCAGCGACGATAACTTTTTCAGAATAAATCTGAGCGCCATCGTCCATAACGCCGAGAATTTCATACCAATTCATATTGCCACCTCGATTTACATAATCACTCTTTTTTACACCCTTGCCAATCCATAATTATTTCTCCAATTCTTTATCGACGATTTTGTAGGTGACGCCATCGGGCAGTTTGATGTTACGCAAACCGCTTGCAAAAATATAGGGAATAATTTTATCGAGCAGGTACTCCATATTCCCCTGCTCTATATGACGGAACTCTTCTTGTGTGTAAAGATACATTCCACAATCATAAAAATGGAATCCGTTATCGTCTCCGTAATGACCGGTGAACCTATCGACATAATAGTCCACATATCCGACATATCCGTCCTTAATGTTTTTGTCCAAGAGGTTATCACCTGTACCCTGTTGCAGCATAATGAGATAGCTCTCGTTGGCTACCGAGTCTTTTACATAAATAAGCATGATTGTTGTCCTTTCTTAAAATGATTCTTTTATGCTCTTTCCAGCCATTTCATGGCATCTTTTGTACTGTAGAATTCTTCCACCCAGGCGTTGCCGGTGCTGTTGTCGCAGGCAACAAGAACAATATCGGTTCCGTCAGATTCCATCGACAGGTAAAGGCCGATGTTGTCGTGCGGTTTATCAATGATGTTTGACATTTCTGCCGCAGATACGATTTTGATTTTATTCATCATAGAAGTCATAGAAATCCTCCACAATCGTATCCCATTGGAAATCTTCGGAAATATTGCAATCGTACTTGTTCTGGAAAATTTCAGCCAGCTTTTCCGCGTCGCCTGCATCCAGGGCACGTTGATAGCGTTCTTCAAGCGTTTCCGGGAGTTCATCGCTGTCATCACCGTCATAACGGCTTTCAAAGTAAGAATAGATGTGGTCTTCTGCATCCTCGACGATACTTTGACGGCGTTGGCCAAGATAAAGGGCGTCGAAATGCTCCAGTATATAGTTGAGTGCGCCGACATAACCCATTTCATAGTCGTAGTCGCTGAACGAACAGTCTCTATAAGCTGCTTTTGCCGCCAATTCGTGCTTGTTGCGCAGATTTTCCAAATCCGGTCTTGTCATAGTTCATTCTCCTTCCCAGGTCAATTCTACTTTCCTGATTTTGTACTCTTCGCAGGCAGCGAGTGCATCACTGCCGGGATAATAGACATCAACTTCGAAATATGTTTCACGGTATGCTGCGTTGCTTGTGCCAGACAGAATCTCAACCCCGTAGTTGTCGGACTCGTAACTGGCGGTGAATTTATCACGCTGTTCCGTTGCGTAATCTGTGGCCGTTTTCGCCGATGGGAAAAATTTTACACCAGCATAATCGTCGCACACGTCATCCCAGTGATGGACAAGGACGTACCAGAGATCATTATTCATAGTAATTTACACCTCGATAAAGTAGATGTGCCACCAGTCGTAGTAACAATATTCGTTACCAATCGGCGTAAGATAAAAGTCGCTTTCATCCTCACTTGCGAAAGTTTCCCTGTGTTCGTCATAAAGCTGCGTTTCTTTTTCATCGTTTACCATTTTCCTTACAGCAAGTTCTGCCTGTTTGTAACTCCCAAAGCAACGAGTTTCTACGACTTTTGGATTATAACCTTCTTCAAGATAGGTATGTACGACAAGGAATTTCATGCGATTATTCCCTCCCAGCTGTTTGGCTGACCTTCGAGGATTTCGAGATCATAGGCGATCTGTTCGATGACGCTGTCGAGAATGATGCTCTGGCCGGTGCCTTGGCGACCCCAATAGCGCTTGCCGTAGGCATCAATCACGACCTCGCCGTACTGACTGAGCTTTTTGCCGAGCCAATCAGAGACGGCATACCATTCATAGATTTCGGGTTGAGCGTTGTCCAGCTCACCGAAATCATATTCGCCGTAGATATGGCCGCAGTTGTTGCAGCGTTTGCAATCCTCGTGGCTGCAGCACTCACGGGCTTCCTGCAGGGTTTTGTACTCCAAACCGCAGACAGGGCAGGTATACACAGGTTCCTCTGAATCCCAATCCTCGCCATGGAAATCTGTTTCATCTGCGGTCAGCGGGTCATAGTCCTCGAAATCATCGCAGGCACCGCAGTCCTCACAGACATGTTCCATACCGTTCTCAATGGCAGCATCGTAGTCATTCACATCGAAGGGAGCGTTGCTGTTGTCTGCGCCCTCGATCAGGGCGGCGATAATGAATTCGATTTCCTGCGTCATATTGCAGTAAACCTCGTTATCGACAAGTTTGTTCAGGATACGGTTGTTGGCGGGGGACATCAGGCTGTATTCTTTGCTGTTCACTTTATAATCGTCGCTCATAAGTATTGTTTAGCCTCGCTTTCGTCGATGATGCGATAGTTATTGCCGAAATAGGACGAGAACATTTCATCCTTGTCATTGGAGTAGAAGCCACCGCAGGTATCATCCAGCGTCCACTCTTTGGTGACTTTATCGTATGAGTAGCTAGAGTAGATATAAGTCTCGCCGGTGAGGAACTTGTCGTAGGTTTCAATTTCGCCTTCGATGATATCCTCGGCGTGCTGCTGCCAATCAGTGTCATTGCCAAAAGCCTCAACGACCTGTTCTTTGGTACAAATGGCGACGCCAAAGCAGCCGCTGTCCCATGGATCATCAAAAGACCCGGTGCTGATCGTAATGCCGCTGTGAACATAGGCGTAAAGCGGAACGGAAACAAATTCAGTTCCGCGGTCTTTAAGTCCGGCAAGGTAATCATTGAGGTCGTCACTGTCGGCGAAATCCATATCGTTATCATGCTTGGAGCTGCCGAGGTAGCGGTTGCGGACATAACAGATGGTACAGTAGTTGCAATCATTTTCGCGTGGATTGAGAGGCATATTGTCCTGCTCTGCGATCATGAAGAACAGGCTTTCACCGTCTGTGACATAAATGCCATCGAAGTCGGTTTCAACGATGATGGTTTCTCTCAGTGTTAGGGTGGACATTGGTCAGACCTCCTTTTTACGAAGCAAATTTTCGATGATAATTTCAAACTGGTCGTTTTCGGCAGCGTTGCAGTCATGGCTATCAAGGAAGCGTTCGGCGATTACTTCAGGCAGGCCGCTGTTGACGACAGCGTTATACTCGTTTTCATCCTCAATGTAATCACGCAGATGAGACTTGGCATCTTCGACGCGATACTGAAAATTAACCTCCCTGTAAACCATGCGCCTGATCTCGTTGTTTTCCAGAATGGCATCAACGGCGGCCTCGGCACCAGCAAGCCAGCCGATGCCGTAGTATCTGCATGAGTTAGGCTGAATTGGCAGAATGCTTACGTCACGCTTGAAGTCATTATACTGCGGCAGATATTTTAAAATCGTTTCCGTTTTGGTTTTCATTTTTCATTCTCCATTCTCTGAATGAGGGTATCTGCGGTTTCTACGAACTTGGCACAGATCATATCAGACCGGCGCACCATTTCAGTCTTGTTGATAGGGTAGACACCAAACTTTGCGCGGTATTTTTCCTTGGCATTATTCCAGTCAAAGGACATTCGGGAGAAAATCATGCGGTAGACTACAGCGTTCTTGGGAGACTTATCGCCCTTGGCTTCGGCCAGACGGTCAACAGCATCCAGGATGGCAGCGCTGTTGTCGGTGATGGAATCCTGCTGAGGATGCGGGGCTTTGAACTCGACAAGGCCGTTCTTGACGACAACGCCCGGTTCGTTTGCGGTATCGTTCTTGCGGACGCAGTTCACGATGGAGCTGTTGTAGATATCGTTGAGGATACTATCGAAGATTTCACTCCAGGTGGTGTTGTCCTCAATGATGGTGATGACAGCCGGGCTGGTCTGGCGTGGATGGCGGCGGATGTATTCGCGCTTTTCCTGATCGATGACAAAGCCGTAGTCCGTGCGCATCTTTTCATAGATAGTGTAGAGGACGGCGTTGTTCTTCTGGTATTTATCGGGCTGATTCGTTCTGATCTTATCGACCGTGTCATAGACATTGCGCCGCCATGTACTGGTGACGCCGTGGTGCTTAACGGGCTTCGGCTGGGGAGTAGAGGCGGGCTTACGGGTGGTTTCGGGAATCGTGTCAGCCTGTGCAGTGGGATTCGTTTTGAGTTCCACCGGGGCGGAGACGGCGACGGGCTGGGTCTGCATTGTGAGAACGTGGTTGGCAAGAGCGGCAATCGTCTCGGTCAGCTTGGTCATGTTGGAGGAGGTGCTGTTGATATACTGGGCCATCACGGACTGCGATTTCAAAATCGAATCCATCATAAGCTGCATGGTCTGCGGGGCAAGGGCGGTCTGCTGGTCAGGCGTGGCAAGGACATTGCGCCCGGCGTACAGAGACTCCATTACATCCCAGACGAAGTCCATGAACTTGTCGGCCTTGGGCTGGCGGGAGAAACGGCAGATTTCCATAGCACCACGGAGAGTATAAACGTAAGTGTCATACAGTTTGCCGTCAGTACCCGTCAATTTGACGGTCACTGAAAGTGGATTCAATCTATCTGCATTTCTTTCGTGAATACGCTGAATAGAGTCTCCGGGAGTTTTATATTCCAATGCCTGACCGATCTGAGCGCGAGTAATATAGAACTCACCGGAATCATTCTTGTAAAAGTCGCAGGTCAGGCTGCCGAAGGGCTTCTGGGTGGCGAGTGTAAGAGCAGTAGTCATTTGAAATCATTTCCTTTCTTGATTGAATGTCAGTATTCGTCCGGGAAGAGGACCGTGGTTACAGAGCGATCCCATTCTGTGATGATCCAGATGTGCCAGTCGGGATGGTCGGCCGGTTCGTAAGCGGAAAAGATACGGTCATCGCCGGTGCGGACAGCTTCATCATTCTGACGCTTATCACTGTTACAAAGGTCGCCCCAGTCACAGGTTTTGTGGCGGGCAATGCAGGTGAGAACGAACTCTGCAAACTGGCTGTCCCGTGTCATTTTGTCATGCACATCCCGTGTGGTTACGAGCGTGCCGAGTGCGAACTGTTTCATGCGGAGGCTCCTTTCGTGTTGTCCTGAAAGAAATCATCCTCATCGCAGAACGGCATGAACCAGCCGCCATGGAAAAGGAAAGCGCCCTTCGTATCGGGCAGACACTCATAGCAAACCTTGCCGTCGATAAAGGCGAGGGTGTAAGTCATCGTTTTCATCGTCAGTCCTCCTCCCCGGGTGTGAACGGTGTGTCCCATTCGTTCCAGATCTCCATGATCTTGTCATGGCCGAGCTGCATACGCTTTGGCATAGCATCATCAATATCAAAAAGCATTTCAAGCTCGTCGTAAGGATCACTGCTGGGGTCGCTGTACTTATGGCCCACAATGTTCCAGTCGTGGATAATGTAGGTGCCATTGTCCCAGTTGGCGCAGTCAAGATTGCTGCAAACATTAACGCCGCAGGAGCAGCCATCGCCGAAAAAGTTTGTGATGACACCGCAGAGGCAGGCCCAGCCGTAACAATCATAGGTGGGGGAACGGTACCCTTTCATTTTGCAGTAATCCAGAAAGCTCTGAACACTGGTTGGACCGCCGTTCCAGTGGAGATAAACACCGATGGAAGAGCGGTCATGCTGCGGATCGGTGCTGCGGGATGTGGTAATAACTGCACGGTTACCCATGGTAAAGTCTCCTTTCAATCAATCGTTGAAGTATTCATGGTCTTCCTTGATACTGAGGCGGTTAAGGACATCATAGAGAGATTCGGTCGAGCCGTTGTAAAAGCCAACACCGTAGGGGTCTGTGCGGGAACCGTACTGTGTTTCATTTTCGGAGAGAAGATCGGTGATGGCTGCTTTGATATCGGATTCGGAATAGGTTTTCATGGTATGTACCTCATTTCAAAATGGGTTCCGGGACATTGCCGGACGCTCTGAGCAGAGGACCCAGAGCGCCGGAGAAAGGAAGATAATGACCAGATGGACATGGAATCACCACAAACCATGCCCGGTGGTCGGACGAACCGGCAAGAAAGGAAGAAACCAGAACGCCCGGCAATATCCCGGAACGGTTATGACTGACTAAACTAATTCGTCACGGATGGAGAGCAGTTCATTCCACGCTTCGTCGAGGGTATCGGCAGAGCAGAGGAAAGTATTGCCGTAGTAGAGTTCGTAGTGGCCGCTTTCGCCGCCGATGTGTTTTAAGTGAAAGATAGAAGCCACTCCTTTGTATTAACTTGAATTATGTGTTATGTAAAAGGTTTAAGGCACTGTTCACATCTTGAAATATGTTATGTGAACGTTGTTGTGATTGTACTGCGTCACCATGGTTCTGTCAATAGGGGGAAATCGTCATGACAATATATGTACTGTCTAACTGCTGTCATTATAATTCATATTGACTCCTTATTGTTTACAGATCAAACTTGATGTCGTAGCCCTGACGTTGCAGTTCGGCCAGCTTTGTGACGATGGCGTAGTGGATGTACTGCTTAGCAGGGGAGATATCGGCTTCACAGCGTTTGAACGGATAGGCGACGATGAGTTCGCGGTCACGGTTCTGGATTTCATACCAGTCTTTATCACGATTGTATGTGACAAATACGATTGGCTTGCGGCATGCCATGGGTTGCTCCTTTCTGAAATCAATCCTCATAGAATGTAATGGCGGCGTTATGCTCAAAGCTGTAGATGATAGACTTGATATAATCATCATCTGCGGTTCGAAAGACGCGCTCAGCTTCCTTTTTAGTGGTGCCGAATATCCAGGAATAAGCGAACAGGAATCGCTTCTTTAACATGGGTGGAGACTCCTTTCATCACGCAATTGTACATTTCTTGCTGTCGCGGATCGGCAGCTCTTGCAGGGTCTTGTCGAGTTCCTGTAAATATTCCTTCGTGTCGGTGTTCATCAGCTCTTTGTTCGCTCTGATGCAGTCGATGCTGTTGCGGGCATACAGGGCCAGCGCTTTCAGCATATCGATTTTGTCCTGGTGCTTGATTTGAACAGGGCGGATGCTCTTTTCGGTCAAGCGCTGGATGGTGTAGGTCTGGCCGTCTCCGGTAAGTTTGCGCTTATGGATGAGGTACATCCTGACATTGCCCCACGAGTTGCGGACGGCGTCTACGTATTCATCACAGTTTTCTTTCCCGATGACGGCAATGTGCGTTCCCATGTCACGGACCATCCAAACAAAGCGTGTTCCCGGTTCGGCCTCGGTGATGATGGAAACATCGATCATGATATCGGCCAGATAGAACTGAAGTACATCGGCCTCGTGTGCCATGGCCTGGAACAGGCGGTAGTCTTTCATGGGGGAGTCATCACTGTCATCCAGCGTAGAGATGCGGAAGTCGTGGCGGAAGGTGTCGGTGTGGAAGGGTGTGAATGTGGTTTTCATTTTGAAGTTCCTTTCTTATGTACTAGATTGCTTCATCTGTTTCGGATTCAGATTCAAACTTAGCTTTGCATTTACCCCAGTTATACCAAACGTTACGGGCGTCACCGTATCCGTATTCGATGTAGTAGTCAGATGACCAGCAGTTGAGATAGTGAGGATAGAAGGCGATGTAACCACCTGGAAATCCGGCGATAAAGCCATCCAGCAGTGTGCCCTCAAAGGAATCGATCTGTTCGCCGACCTGGTTCTTTTCGCAGAACTCCTGCAAGCGGCTTGGGTCAAGATACAAGTGGCGGCATTTCATTTTCAATCCATCTCGCTTTCAGGGTTGCCGAATACTTCAAGATATGCCTTGCGGGCAGCGGTGGTCATGTGGGTGTCATTGCAGTCATACCGGTCATACCAGTCGCAAAGCTGTGCCGGAGTAAAGCAACAGCGCAGAACATCCCAAGACACACGGGTCAAAAGGTCATGATATTCATGCTTTGCTTTGACCTGGGCGAGGTAAGCAGGATAGCTGTCCTTCGTTTTGTCCTTGAAATAGGTCATGCGGGCAACGATTTCCGGGTAAACCGGGTCAAGCTTCATCATCATCGGTTTCGTCCTCCTCATCTTCACCGGAGTTGTGGCGCTCAAGGGCTTCCCAGTTGTCAAAGCCGAGCAGCTGGGCGATGAAATCTTCCTCAAACCAGAACAGATCGTTGATCTCGGTATCGCTGGGGATGTTGTCGGTTTCGTCCCATCCCATTACATCGGGCAGCAGGTCATCAAGCTGGTTAAGCTGGTCATAGGTCAGGGCGGCAGCGCGGTCACGGGCACCGGACCAGAACTCGAAGTTGGTCAGGGATTCATCGCAGGTGTAAGTCATGGTATGATTCTCCTTTCAGTCAAACACAGCGGGCAGGCCAGCGGCTTTTGCGGCGATGCGGGGATCGCCCCAGAGGACGATCTGCTTGCTAAACGGTGTGGTTGGCATTTATTTCAGCTCCTTCCACATGATGTAGACGACAAAAGCGAACAGCGGCAGCGCTGCCCAGATGGGCATATAGGTCGCGGCCAACAGCGTGATATTGATAAAAGCCAGAAACAGGACGCAGAGGATGAAGCCGAGCAGGACTTTTACAAGGAGTTTCGTTTTCATTTCAAATTCACCTCATGAAGCATTTATTGATTGTATTGGCAAATAAAAAAGCACCCGGCGCAATGAGGCGCTGGATGCGGAGTGGGTCATATTGAGTTGATGTTAGGCGAACAGTTCGTAGGCCATCTTGACGAAATCATTTGCGGCGCTGGGATCGTTCAGTGCCATGTCGAGGAACTCAACACAGCGGTCCATGAACTCCTGCGGAGCGTACTTGCGGACTTTATCAGGATCCATTTTATAAGCCCAGGCAACGTCGATGCCGCCGTTTGCATTGTCACAGGATTCCTCATAGTCACCGCCGCCGTTCGTTGTGAACCAGCGGCTTCTATCGAGCCACGACCAGTTTTCGGTGTCCTTGGCAAACTTGAGACAGGCATTGAGATATTCATCGTATTTCATTACAATCACTGAGCCTTTCGTTTTCAAATCGTGCTGCATTTGCTATCGGTATAGCACAGCGGCAGGGAAAAATCAACGCTGATTCGGAATCAATGCAGGATTTCAGCGCTGGCGACGTTGGTCAGGTGATAGCCCATGAGGGAGGCATTGGCCTTGGCAATATCGTGGATGGTTTCGTAAATGGCATCGCCCAGGATTGTGCTTTCGCCACGGATTTCATTGAGCAGGGCGTAGGCGTTTGTGTCGGTCATCGTGACGGTGAAGCAGGTCTCGGCGATTTCGGAATCGTTTTTCATCTGGATGGTGATGAGGACGTCATCAAACTCATTCATGGCAGTTCACTCTCCAATCACATATTCGTCGGTCTGGCCGAACACGGTGAGGTAAACGGTATCGCGGGCAACTTCCACCTGAATGTTCTGCATGGTGGTGCGGTAGGTGAGGTAGGAGGTGGCGAGAACGGTCGCGGCGACGAGGGCGATGGTGAGAAGGATTTTCAGAATCGGTTTCATGATGGAGCTTCCTTTCTTGGATGGAAAATTGGTATAAAAATAGCGCCGCAGCTGGGAGCTGGACGCTTTTGGAATAATATTTAGTTTGCTTTTGTGAAGTTTGTTACCAATCTTGTTTTATAGTCAATTCTCCACTACATAGTTTTTTTATAAACTGTGATGCGTTTTGACAACCGTAATCTTGTAATAGACCGTCAAACGCTTCGCCTTCTTCTAATGTCAAAACGACATTATATCTTTTTTTTGATTTTTCTTTTATGGCTTCACGTTCCTCTTTTGTTTGTGCCAAAGGTTGCCCCTCCATCCATAGTAGTATGTAGTATGGATTTAGTCTACCACAAATGAAGGGACATTTTCAAGTGATTTCGTTCTATATCCGCTTGCAACCCGGAATACTTTTGCAAACCGGCTCCACGGAACAGAGCAATCTAATCGAGATTAAATTTCAGCATTTTGTTAAGGCATACCTCTTGACTTTCGTTTTACTCATGGTATAATAAGATTGTGTTTATGTAGTATTTGCACATACGCAAAAGCCAGCCTTGCGGCAGAGTTGCTAACTGCCTTTATGCCAGGGCTGGCTTTCATTGTATCGTGTCGGTGAATCCGGTGTATTCTTTGATGCGGGCAGGGTGGTAAAGGTGAATCTTAAACCGCCGATCTTTGACGAGTTCGGTCATGGTCAGGCCGTTCATTCTGGCGGCGATTTGGATAGCACGGCCTTTTGCCCCGGTGCTGTCTGTCACGCGGCATAGTTCCCTGGTGTGATGGGCAACATAGAACAGCCCGGTTTCATCTTGGTAAACGGCATAGGGGAGTGGATCTTGGCGTGGCCTTGCATGGCGGCGCGGTTTTGAAGTGGTTTTCATCTTGGATTGTCCTTTCTTGTCAATGAGAAACAGCCTCGCACAACGTGGCGATACCGTTCACGCGCTTGTATAGTTCGGCATAGGGGACAGTGCTGTCGGCCTTGAAGTCGGCCCAGTCGTGGAATGCTTCATCGGCGTCCCAGTAGGCATGGCAACGGATAGCCCCATTGGCTACATACTCGTCAATGAAGAACAGCGGCTCGTCGATAGTGCAAGTGTTAGACATGGTGGCACTTCCTTTCATTTTCAAATGGGTACACTTTTCGGGTGGAATTGACTTTTTAGTCATGATGGTAGGATGCTTCCTTCCCCCGGCCTACCAACTCCGGGCATTGCTTGCTTGTTAGGCGGCAGTCTTAACGGTTTCAGTCGTGGCAGTTTCAGCAGCTGCCTGGGCTTCCTTCTCGGCAGCCTTCTTTGCCTTGCGTTCCTCGGCTTTTGCCTTGCGTTCGGCTTCCTTCTTGGCATTGTACTCGGCACGGGTCAGGACACACTCCCCGGTCAGACGGCCATAGATGAAGCGTTCAAACTCTTTACGGAACGTGACTTCGGAGACTTCACGCACTTTGCCCGTTTTGGTCACGAGGGTCAGCAGGGTCTCAAAGTCGTTGCGGCCTACCTTGAGCCGGGTCTCGGACTCGCCCAGTTCGAGGTAGGACAGACACTTCTTGTACGCTTCATAGATGGGGCGAGGGATCAGACTGCCCTTCTCGGATGCCATGTTATTGCGGCAGGCGGCAACGTGGTCGCCAACAACGAGCAGTAAAGCAGCGCAGTCCTTGCGCCAGTTGTCATAGTTCACCTTTTGAAGGCCCTTGGCAATAAACTCGTCTTTGGAAACGGCAGTGGTTAGGCCCTGGGAATAGTGGGACTCAAGCATGGAACGAAAACCGAGAAGAGAAGTGGCTGCGTTGGTAGTGTTAGACATAGTGATACCTTCCTTTTTTGTGTGTTGCCCGGTTAGGGCTGTTGTGGTGTTTATGTAGCTTTTGCGTGCTACTTTATGAGCGTAAACAAACAGCTTGCGCCCATGAAGTAACACGCAAGTTTGCTAGGCTTGCGTGTTTATGTAGTATTTGCTCATATTGGCACATCACAATAAAATTCTGTCACGTTTTAAACTATCCCCCTTTGTTTTTGCTGCGCAAGTGTACAATAATAGCGTTGTTTTTTGTGTGTTATCGGTTAGCTAACCCGCCATAACAAAACAGCGCTTGACCAATTAGCGATAGTTAGCGCCCAATCGGATACACTTTTTTTGCGGCTTATTGTTTTGTGCGCCTGCGTCAAGTATTCCAAAATTTCACGTTGTTTCACAATTTTACAAAAGCGTTGCGCGGGTTTATAATTATATAGTTTACCGCTGAAAACTGCGTTCTATTGACAATTTTTGCATACTATACAAAATACCGTGTCTACTTTTTACCACCGTTTCCACTGAAATTTCAGGCGGGGCGTGCGGATACTACTTTTTTGTACAACTTGACTATGGTTAGTTTATAATTTGCTATTTGCACTATCACTAATAAATTATGCAAATATGAGGGTTTTTTCACGCGGGTATGTATAGAATATAGTTATACAATAGTTAGTGCTATTCTCAAAACCGCGTCGGCGAAAAACCACGCTACAAAACAGGTTTGAACACATTCCCATGTGCTAATTGTTTTTTCTCCGTTTCTGTACCTGTTGACTGTTTTTGTTTGTGCGCGTCGTCTCTTGTGTCCTCAAAAGTCTTATTTCCAAACTGCAATAACTTGAAATGCAATGCTTTACTAACTTTTGAGCGCCGTGTATTTTTTGTCTTTTGGCATTTTGACCCGTCGCAATTCACGCATACGCGGAAACGATAAATTTTGGAAAACTTATAACCCGCGGGGATTGTGGCCGCCCCGCGTCGCCGTATCTTTTTGTTGTGCCCATAGTATAACGCAGGTATACCGGCATGTCAATACTTTTTTACAAAATATTTTAAAAAACTTGAAATATAACGCTGTAGCGTCAATGTTTTTGTGGCTGTAAAAAGTCGATTTTTTGCTATATAATGTATTATAATAATACCTATATAGCGTAGAATACGAAACTGTATATAGTACATATGTACAGTTTTCCGCATATGGGCTTTACGGCCCACAATAGCGCGGCAAAACAGCCCGGTATATAGTTGACAGTGTAACAGTGTATAAGGTTAGAATAATACAACTTTTTTGGGGAAGGTTACAAAATATAATTTTTGACGCTACTCCGTCGATTGTAATGCACAACAGACCCTGGGGGTGGTTAAAAATCCAGGCAGAAATCTGCTATTATTATAAAGGTAAGTCATCCAATATCACTCTCGGCTACTCACAAATCACGCCCCTCCACATCTCCACACAACCTCCACTTCCATCTCCCTCATTCCTATCCGCCCCTCGAGCTACCCCTTCGAGCAAACCGCATACCTGCGCTGTTTTTCACACTCTCGCGACGTATCAATATCGTGCTATTTTATTACAGTAATGTCACTTTATTGCCTCAAAATGCTTTATTTTCGCTCAATTTCACTCAAAAGTATCGAATTATCGTTCAATTCCAAGCAATTTCACCACACACACGTCGAAACATCCGCATTTTAGCCCCTGACCGTCATTTTTATAGGCGATCGGGCATTATTTTTGCTATAAACGCTTGAATTATGTGGTGTGAAGTGTTATAATAACTAGTAAAGAACCACTCAGACACCAAAATCACCCATCATCCAAAGGAGACACCACCATGAAACGCCAAAACACTACCCTCACGACCACCAACCCGCAGGACGCCCTCGTAACAGCCCTTGCCAAGGCAATCGTCAACGCCAAAGCCGCGGACGGCACTAACCCCATCATGGAGGCCCTTGCCCAGGCAACCGGCTATCAGGTAGTCCCAGCAGTTCCTGCAACCCCAAAGCCCCACAAGAAACATAACTGCTATGCTAACACATCCAAACTCACCAGTGATGGTCGCCCCAAGCCAACAGCCGCTGATCCGCTCCGCAATACTGATGACATCCACGCTATCGGAGATTATCTCTTGACACATGGCAATGTCCGCAACCGCCAGCGCAACTATACCTTATATATATGCGGCATTACATTTGGTCTTCGTGTAGGCGATATCGTCAAGCTGAAAGTTGGCGATGTATATGATGTAACCACTGGCACTGTCCGCAAGCACGCCAATGTCGTCAACGAGAAAACCCTGAAAAACACCACTGACCTTATTACGCCGCACGCAGCACAGGCGATCGATGACCTTGTCAACGTGATCCGCACCCAGCAGTCTGGTGTGCTCGACCCTGAGTGGCCGTTGTTCCAGACACAGAAGTGGGTAAGAGCTGGCGGTATGACAAATCACCTGACCAAAACTCAGGTATATCGTATGCTCACAGAGGCAGCAAAAGCCTGCGGAGTTCAGGGCAATATCAGTACACATACCATGCGTAAGACCTACGGTTACATGGCGAACAAGGCATTGATTGAATCCGGCCTGCCAACGAACCAAGTCATGGAGATTATGCAGGCTAAGTACCACCATGATAGCCAGACAACCACCATGCATTACCTTGGCCTACAGCAAGATCAGATTGATGCCGCCGCTCTGTGCGTTGACGCCGCTATCAGCTAAGTCCGGCAGTTCAAACAGACACCGCCCGGGAAAACTTTTTTTGCAATTTCATAACACACATTTCAAGTCACAAGGAGGCCACCAATGGGAACTAATTTTTACTTCTATACACGCAACAAAGCCGTAGCCAGGATGATGGGACCACATGCGGAATCGACAGACCGGCACAAAGAAGCCTGGGAGCTGCACATCGCCAAGACCAGCTGTGGGTGGAAGCCTGTATTTGAGGAGCACGAGCACATTCACAGCGTTCGTGACCTTGACAGATTTTATCATGACAACATGCGCTACCTGACCATATTTGACGAGTACGGCACGGAGTACAGCTGGCCGGAATTTGAGAAGCGCGTCATCAAACACGGAACGCCTAAGGTATTTGACCCAGCAACCGGAATGTACACCGGGAACTGGCGGTGCGAAAGCGACAACGACTGCGAACTCTACAAGCACTGGGACGGCGAGTACGCAGACACTGACGGATACCGTTTTAGCACGCGGGAGTTCTGTTGAGCACGCCAGCCAGCCAACCTACCTACCTTTACATATAGAGCATTAAGTATTTAGCATTAAGGAGTTTACCCATGGACAAGACACCCACTATGCCCACCACCGCATCTGACAGCGCCAAACGTGATGTGATCATGATCTACTCGCCGCGCATGGCGGGCTACCTGATGTTGCGGGGATTCTACCTAATCCGGATTGAGCAAAACAAAAAGCGGCCTGACAAGAACTGCTTCGCGTTTTTTGACACGCCAGTCCTAAAGGCCGCTATGAGCGATTACATAGACCACAAGTTTACCGTTTGACGAAGTAGAGGAGACCACCGCATGAACTACGAAGAATACAGTCCGTTCACCCTAGCAATGGCACAGCTTACCGCAGACACTATCCATCAAATCGTTCAGATTGCAGACGCCAACGGCAAAGACCGGGACTCCGCACTGGAAAGCTTTGCTGATGTGTTTGGCAAGATTGCCGCCAACTACAGCTTGGAAAAGTATGACCCCGATGGCCCAGTGGTACATGTAAGGGCAAAAAATTAAATAATTTACATACAAGGAGAATACCGCTATGAATGATTCTGACCGCTACACTGATTTTATCAACCGCAACACCGCAGACTACCGCGAGGAGATGAGGCACATGATCACAGACTTTATCGAGGACATTGTGAACTTCTCAGACCGGCATTTCGTAGACCGCGAACAGACGATGCTGGAGGTCAGCCAGAGCCTGCGCATGATTCCGAGCTATGCTGACATGAACAAATACCGGCCTGTTCCGCCTGAAACCGGACACGCCATCCAGCGAGACTTCGACAAGGGGGACCTGCCGCTGTGAGTAATACATATAGCCAGCTGGAAATCTACGATGCCGCGAATAAAATCAAAGACTATTGTCACGGGACAAAATGCGAACAGTGTCTTTTTTATGCCAAAAACGAGCACACATGCTATTTGACAAATTACGTATTTCCATCGACGTGGCCACATTTTAGGGAGCAACGCTGGACAGCCGCTGACATTACCCTCGCCAAAGCTCTTATCATGATGGGATACACTACCGCGACAAAAACGATGCGGCCTGACGGACACCCAAGAATCACAGTGATAAAGGTCAATGAGGACGGAAGTACACCATACGTTGACGAAATCACGATGGATTCTTTTCAGGCGCTTGGATATGGCGAGGCAGTCAAGCTGGAGGACATCGCGGGAGAGGAGAGCGGAGCCAATGATTGACAAGAACAAGTTAAACTCCGCAATCAGCACCCTGCGTGAGTATTGCGACGAATTTTCAGACTGCAGCAGATGCCTTTTTTATAGCGGTGACAAGACCAGCACATGTATTCTTAACAACAGGACGCCGCTCAACTGGGACGATTTGCAGGTTACATATACTGCCATTGATTATCAGGCTGTCGAGTTCTGCAAGGCACTTGGCTATAGCACAATCAATGTTGGGACAAGACATACTGTTTATGCAATGTCTAGTAATAGAAAGTCCACGTTCAGTCTGCCCGACCATCTCTTCGAGGAACTATATTGTCATTGCTGCATTAACATTGATGAAATTCTTGCTACTAAGCCGAAGGAGGCTACAACCAATGACTGATTTTATCTCACGAAACGATCTGCACCACATTGCTGAAAGCATGAGACATGATGCCCCAAAAGACAATGATACATATTTCGTCGCATGTGAAGTGCTAGACTATGTGGTCGATAAAATGCCGGAACCAGCCCCGGCCACAATCAGCACCAACGGAAGCTATAACTGCTGCGGACACTGCGGTTCTATTGACGGAGTGTTAAATATGGAAGGTGACTACAACAAGTTCTGCGGCAACTGCGGCTGGCCTATCGACTGGGGTGACTGACATGACCAATTTCGTGAATCCGCGAAAATGATAATTAAGCAATTATTCCAAGGAGAATTTTATGAAAGTAATTGGATTCCATGCGCCAACAGGGGAATATGGATTTTTAAGCAACTGGTACAAGGCCGATTTTACCATGCACGGAGTCGTGTTTTCCTCCGTAGAACAGTACATGATGTGGTCTAAGGCAATGTACTTTGGTGACAAGAAGCACGCTCAAGCTATCTTAGAGACTGACGATGTAGCCGAAATCAAGAATCTTGGCCGCAAAGTGACTAACTACAGTGACTATAGGTGGAGCGGCATCCGCCAGCTTGTCGTGTATGATGGCCTTATGGCAAAGTTCACACAAAATAAAGCCTTGACAGAAAAACTTGCTAAAACTGATGACTGCATCCTCGCAGAGTGTGCTGTAAACGACCACATTTGGGGCATCGGGCGCTCTATGACAGACCCACGGCGGTTCAACATAAATGAGTGGGACGGAGATAACCTGCTTGGCTTTGCACTGATGCGTGTACGGTATGCGTATTTGTCAATGAAGCAGCCTGGATGGAAAATGTCATGAACATCAAAACTGACTATATCGATAAAACCTATGCCAAGAGCATTGTAAAAGCAATCCTGCACATGCCAAATATATCACAGGAAGCAGCTATAGACCTTATCTGTGGGCAATCGGAGATGACACCAGCGCAGAAGATGTTATCCGTGTAACACATTGCCGCAACTGTTATTGATTCGCTGAAGAGTTTGGATGCACTTGGTCAAGCAAGGACTACCATTATGATCCAGACTATGAAGATCCGCCAATCCTCCCAGATTGTGAACCAGACGATTATTGTAGCAAAGTAAAACCAACAGGAGTATTTAAACAATGACCATCACACGCGCAAGAGAAATCACACGCCAATTTGCCCATAACTTTGTCGCTACTATGCGGCCTGAAGAAGCTGCAGAATACAAATCAGTCGTTGATGATGCTATAGAGTGGGCTAAGGTAAACGAGCCGAGCCTGTTCTACGGTCTTGTTCATGATTACCTTAATTTTCTTGACAGACACACCGAGCGCCACATCTGTTCTACCTGCAAACACTGGGAACCATTCACCGGAGCGTGCTGCGGTGCCGACAGCTCATACGCCGCGGATTTTGTAGATGGTGACTGCACATGCGCAGACTGGAAAGCGAGGTTAAAAAAGTGACAACAATACTGACCAATATCCTGATATTTATTGTCGCAACCATAGTGTTTGTGCGGACATCAGACCAGATACATGAGATTTATAAGCTGCCAGGACTTCTAATGCCATCAATACTGTCTGTGACTTTGTTCATTTTTACTGATATAAGCTCTATTGCTTGTACATATACCGAGTATCGCATGGCCGCGGAACTCTTTGCGAGCGAGGGCAAAGCAAACTATGCGGTGTTTTCTTTTGGACTTATCGTATGCTTTGTTATTTGTTTCTTAACTATTTGCAACTTCGTATCTTACTACAACAATTTTCCGCTCGTAGAACTACTGAACTGCCACAAACAGATAGACGGCGTTTTCGACAACATCCCGCGCATTCCATACAGTACATTTAAAAAGATGTACAAGCTGCACCCCGAGAATTTTAAGTTTATCAATCCACAGAATGACATTACTTTTTACAGTTTTGAATATCGCAACAAGCGATTCTCTCTAAACTTTCTTGACTTTGTACGGGCGCTAAGCCTGGTCGATGAGCATATAACAGAAAAGGACTTAGCACGCGAAAGGGCCAAGCGGGTCAAAAAATACGAAGAGCAGTCAAAGCTGTACGCCATGATGCGCGATGACCTAGCCTGCGACCTTGCCGCCATAGAAAAGCAAAAGACCGATGCCTATGACAAAATCAAGACATCGACCGATAACATTAACGAGATAGCCAACAGATTGATAAAGGAGGCGCACTGATGGCACGAATTGTATTAGACGAGCGACCTTGTAATTGTAACGAATGCCCACTATCAATTCTGACGGATTGTAATTGTCTTCCATACAAGCATTATCTACAATATCAGTCATGGCGTCCGCAAAAAGAATTCTATTGCGACTTCATCATCACATTAGACGAACTCAAAGAAGTAAAAGGGTTAGAGGAGGCGCACGACTGATGGACGCCCTAAAATTCTTAAAAACGGCCAAGCGTATGTACAATGCAGGATGTGATAAAAACGTAACCCATACGAATTGTTGCCTGCATGATTTGTTCAATGATTCTTTGTGTTACTGTTCCGACGCAACCTTTGCCAAGATTATTTCAACCGTTGAGCAATACAATAAGGACCATCCAGCCAAAGAAACCCGCAAAGACCGTCTACTGCGCTCCCTTCCAAATTCACCAATTAACGCCAATGGTGATCCGGATCTTTGTCCAGAGGATTACGGTGAAGATAATTATTATGATAACGGATTGTTCCCTTGTGAGATTTTCAACAGCGATTGCGCCACATGCAAGCATGAATACTGGTCAGAAGAGCCGCATGGGCCAGCATACTGGGATAAGTATTGGGAGGAAGACTATGGACGCTAAACAATACATAGACACTCTGCACCGCATATGCTCTACAGATTGCTTTTGCGACAACTGCGATTTCAAGAAAAATGGAACCTGCCCACTTGATAAAACATTCCTTTTATCGACGCCATCGGAAGACATCGTCTCCTCTGTTGAACAATGGGACAAGGATCATCCAATTCAACACAAGAAAACACGTCAAGATACTTTGCTTGCAAAATTCCAAAATGTCAAACTCGACAAAGATGGCATTATCGACACATGCCCAAATTTTCCATTATACAGTTCTGGTACAGAGCGTTGTGAGCAGTATAAGAGAAACTGCGACGTCTGCCGCAGAGATTATTGGTTAGAGGAGGTAGGTTCTGATGGACGCTGTTGAATACATAAAGGAAGCAAAGCGCATTTGTAAAAGCAGAGGCGTTTGTAAAAGTGTTTCTAATAAATGCCCATTGCTAGACGAAAATGGACACTGCACCGCAACCGCAGATATATGCGCTGCGGATGTAATCGAAAAAACAGAAAAAGCTGTGCAGATTGTCGAGCAATGGGCAAAAGACAATCCAATCAAGACCCGCCAGAGCGAGTTTTTGAAAAAGTTCCCGAATGCAGATCTTTTTGGCGATGTTATAAATATAGGACCCTGCAAAATCGAGAAGGAAATAAAAAGATACTGCGGGGACAGGTCTTGTGACGATTGCAGAAAAGACTACTGGCTCACGGAGGTAACCGACAATGGTAACGTTTATTGATGATGAT